>WNGR01002418.1_pt1 | contig 35359 bp, 28 predicted proteins | sample 5407581 | NCBI WGS metagenome assembly WNGR01 (sample SAMN13153383, study PRJNA577476) | soil metagenome | isolation source: 80 cm soil or saprolite under Garry oak tree replicate 2 | place: USA:California | collected 2016-06-15 | reverse complement strand
ATGAGCGCCGAGATCCCGAGCGTCGAGACGGCGTAGGCGCCGCCCATGAGCGCGGCGATGACGAGGCCCATCCAGAAGGCGGAGAAGTTGCCGGCGGTGAGGCCGGCCAGGACGTTGAGCGACGCGCCACCCTCGCGGGAGGCGGTCACGATCTCGCGCACGTGACCGGAGGTGGTGGAGGTGAAGGCCTTCACGATCTCGGGGATGATGGCGCCGGCGAGCGTGCCGCAGGTGATGATGGTCGAGAGCTTCCACCAGAGCGTGCCGTCGCCCAGGTCCGCGATGAGCGCGTACGACAGCACGTAGGTGAGGACCACCGAGACGAGCGAGGTGAGCCACACGAGCGAGGTGAGCGGCGCCTCGAAGTTCATCACGTCGGCGTTCGCGTACTTCGCCTTGGCCACCGCGCCGGTCACGCCGTAGGTCTCGAAGCCGTCGGCCGACGGGCCGACCGAGTCGCCCGCGTTGTCGCCCGTGCAGTCGGCGATGACGCCCGGGTTGCGCGCGTCGTCCTCCTTGATCTTGAAGACGATCTTCATGAGATCGGAGCCGATGTCGGCGATCTTCGTGAAGATGCCGCCCGCGATGCGGAGCGCGGAGGCACCGAGCGACTCGCCGATGGCGAAGCCGATGAAGCAGGGGCCGGCCACGTCGCGCGGGACGAAGAGGAGGATGATCAGCATGATGATCAGCTCGGTGCTGATGAGCATCGTGCCGATCGACATGCCCGCCTTGAGCGGGATGGCGTAGGTGGGGAAGGGCTTGCCGCGGAGGGAGGCGAAGGCGGCCCGCGAGTTCGCGTAGGTGTTCACCCGGATGCCGAACCAGGCCACGCCCGAGCTGCCCAGGATGCCGATCACCGAGAAGAGGAGGATGACCGCGACCTCGCCGGGCGACTTGTGCGGCTCGGTGAGGAAGCCGAAGTAGGCCACCATGATGACGGCGATGAAGGCCCACAGGACGGCGATGAACTTGGCCTGGGTGACGAGGTAGGTCTTGCAGGTCTCGTAGATGAGCTCCGAGATCTCCAGCATGGACCGGTGGACGGGCAGGTCCTTCAGCTGCCTCGAGATGGCGAGGCCGAAGGCGAGGCCGGCCAGCGAGACCAGGATGCCGATGGAGAGCAGGCCCTTGCCGGACAGGCCGAGGAAGCTCACCGAGGAGAGGTCGGGCAGGATGAGGTTCGCCTCGCCCCCGCCGGTGTGCTCCGCAGCGGACAGGGCGAGGGATGAGGCGAGGGTAGAGAGGTTCATGAGCGTGCGCTTCCGGTGAGGACCCTAGTGGCCGGGAGTGAGGGCGCTGCGAATGGGCCAAGAGCCCGAAATTCGGAGGGCCGCAATTTACCGGGGGCGGCGCGGCAGGGCAAGAGGCGAGGGGGGGCTGCCCTGCCCTACTTCTTGGTGACTTCGTCCAGCGTGGCGAAGTTCACGTTGCCGTAGCCGGCCTCGGCGGCCGAGGCCATCACCCGCCGCACGAGGCGGAAGGGGACCTTCACGTCCGCCTGCACGTTCACCTCACCCTTCCAGTTCTTCTCGCGGTCGCGATCGTTCTGGTGGATGAAATCGTAGCGCTTCTTCTCGTCGCGCAGCTTCTCGACGAGGGGCGCGATGATCTGCGACGGATCCTTCTCGACCTCCGCGACCTCGGCCACCTTCATGCCGGAGATGACCACCTGCGTCGCGCTGATCGCCACCACCGGCGCCACCTCGATCGTCTGGCCGTGGTGCGCGTCGGGCAGCTTGATGTCCCGCTGCATGTAGAGGACTTCGCCCGTGGCCGAGAACTGCTGCAGCAGGAAGATGACGAGCATCGTCATCATGTCGACCATCGGCACGACGTTCAGGTCGACGTTGGTCGTGCGGTGGCTGCCGTGCATCTTGCCGCCGAAGACCTTCGAGGCGGCGAAGCGCTTGGCCGGCCGCTTTCCTGGCGCGACGATCGGCATCTAGCCGGCCCCCATGACCGAGACGTTGGCGAGGCCGGCGCCCACGCAGGCGTCGATGGCGTGGATGAGGTCCGCGTAGACGACGGCGTCGTCGGCCGCGACCGTGATGGCGGCCTGGTCGGGGAACTCGGACTTCAGCTTCTTCAGCCGCTCGGCGAGGCCCTTCAGGTCGTACTGGACGCTGCCGTCGGCGCCGCGGCCAGCGGCCGGCAGCTCGATCTGGGCCCCGGCGCTGGTGGCGAGCACGTAGCCGCGCTCGCCGATGGTGAGCGTCACCGTGAGCGACTTCGTGGTCTGGGTCTCGGCCGGCAGTCCGCTGTTCCCCATGGGCGCGGCCTGCAGGCGGGAGATCTGCGTCCACACGGCCGTGAAGAGGAGGAAGGAGATGCAGCAGGAGAGGAGGTCGATGGCGGGGACGACGTTCACCACCGCGTCGAGCGCCCGCTTCTTCTTCTTGCCCCCGGCCTCGGGCAGCGCAGTGCCGCCCATGGCTTATTCCACCGTCTCCTCGACGGCGGCCTCGGCCGCCGCCGCAACGGAGGCGGGCATCTTCATCTTGTCCCGGTTGGCGACGATGAGGTTCAGGACGCCGACCGACGACTCGTTGATGTCCTCCACCATCGACTGCGTGCGGCCCTGCAGGACCGAGTAGCTGACGAGGGTGGTGATGGCCACGAGGAGGCCGAAGGCGGTGCAGTACATCGCCTCCGAGATGCCCTGGGAGAGGATGGTCGCCTTGTCGGCCGGGTTCGCGTTCGCCACCGCGCCGAAGCAGTGGATGAGGCCGATGATGGTGCCGAGCAGGCCGAGCAGGGTGGCGACGTTCGAGATCATCGCCAGGTAGCCGGTGCGGCGCTCGATCTTGGGGCTCTCGCGCAGCGAGGCCTCGTCCATGGCGGCCTGCACGTCGTCGTCGCCTTTCGGCACGTTGATGAGCCCGGCCTTCACCACGGAGACGAGCGGCACCTTCTTCTGACCGGCGCAGTAGCTGATCGCCTTGTCCAGATCGCCGGCGTAGATGTGCTTCTTCAGTCCTTTGAGGAAGGGCTCCTTGTCGATCGCCGCCCGCGCATAGAGCACGTAGATGCGCTCGATGATGATGGCGACGCCGAACAGGAAGGAGATCGAGATCGGGTACATCCCGATCCCGCCCTTGTCGAACGCTTCGAACATGCTGCCGAACAGGTTGCCCATCGCGACGCGTCCTCCAGGCTGGTCCCGAGCGGGGGACGGGCGACCCGTCCTGTACCCCGCGCGCACGACACCGACGTGACCCGTACCACGGGGCAGGAAACACCGTCAACGCGGTGGTTTACGCACTTCGGCTCACCCTGCGTGAGACGGGCGCGACCCTGACCAGCATGGTCTTCATGCACGGCCCGGGTCGCAATTGCCCAAGGGGCGCGGCGCGTTGTACCGTGCCCACCCCTCCCCCATGGCCGTCCACAGCGCCTTCGCCCCATATCGGTTACCCGCAGGTGCTTTGCCGCGAGAGGCCTCCCGGACGGCGCTCGCCGCCGGCGCCGAGCCCTTGGTTGTTCGGATCGACGAGCCGCTGCCCGGAGGCATGGCCGGCGAGGCCCTGGCGGACGTCGTGGCCGGCCACGCGGGGGCGCCCGAGGAGGCGTGCCGCGCCGCCGACGGCAGCCTCTCCGGCGCGCCCGGCCAGCTGCGTGCCTGCCTCGTCTCGTTCCGCCACCGCGCCCGCATCGAGCAGGCGGTGGCGGGCGCGCTCCAGGCTGGCTTCGCGGGCGTGTGCCTCGACCGCCCCGATGCGCCCATGGCGCAGGGCATCCTCGGCTCGGGCTTCTGCCCGGACTGCCAGCGCGCCTTCTCGAAGGAGCTCGCGCGCGAGTATGGCGAGCACTTCATGCCGCTCGATTACCTCGCGCTCGCGCGCGAGGCGCTCGCCAGCGCCTCGGGCGCGGTCAGTCACGCCCAGCTCCCCTTCGGCCGCGACTTCTGGCGCTTCCGGGTGGCCGCGCTCGACCGCGCCGTCGGCGCCTACGCCCGCGCCGCCCGCGACGCCTCGCGCGCGACCGCCCGGCCGTTCGAGGTCACGGCCCAGTTCGAGGCCATCGGCCCGGCGCAGCTCCAGGCGGCGCGCCACCTCGACGCGGCCGTCTTCCCGGTCAAGGTCGAGACGCAGACCAGTGGCGCGGGCCTGTTCCGGCTGCTCCAGGCCGGCATGGGCCGCCGACCCTGCGCGGCGGCGCTCGGCGGGGCGGCCCCGCTCGCGCTCGTGCAGCGGCTGGCGGCCGTCGCAGCGGCCTGCGGCGTGGAGCTCGTCGCGGAGCAGGCGGTCGACGCGGAGCGGAGCCTCGCCACCGTGCGCCGCTTCGCGCGGCAGGTGCGCGCTGACCACGGCGCGGTGGTCCACGACGCGGTGGCGGAGTGCGCCATCGTGTACTCGCCCGAGGCCGACCTGTGGACGGGAGGCGATCACCGGCAGCAGGTCGAGCGGACCGGAGACGCGCTGGCGGCGCTGCACATCCAGGCGCCGGTGGTGATGCGGCTCGCCGACGCGCCGGCCGGGGCGGTGCTGGTGCTGGCCGGCGCGGGGGGCCTACCGCAGCTCGAGGCGCACGAGCTCTCGCGGCGCGTCACGGCGGGGGCGAGCGCGCTCGTCGTGGGCGAGCTCTCCGCGGTGGACGCCGCCGGCCGCCCCGGGCCGCCGCCGCTCGCGGCCGCCAAGCCGACCGGCACCAAGGTCGGCACCGGGACGGTGGCTTCCCTGCCGGCGATCGCGGCGCCGCGGCCGGGCACGCTCCTCGAGCCGGCGCAGCTCGAGCCGCTCGGGCGCGCGCTCTCGGCGCTGCTCGGCAAGGGCCGGCGATCGGCCGGCGTGGCGGGGCGCACTCCCGTCTTCGTGGCGCTGGCGAAGGCGGGCGAGAAGCTCGAGGCGCACCTCGTGACGCTCGGTCCGGCAGCGGCGCAAGGGGTGACGCTCTTCCTCGGGCTGCACGTCGCCGGGACCGCGCGCCGCGCCCGCTTCCAGTCGGCCGATGGGAGGGACGAGCGGATCGCCATGAATCCCTCGGGCTACTCGATCTCCACCGTGCTGCCGGCGTTTCAGGGGTACGCGGTGTTGACGATCGGGGGGTAGGCAGGGGCAACCCCGACCCCGACCCTCGCCTCCGACCGCCTACTTCCGCTGGGCCCGCCACGCCGCCTGCGCCGCGGCCATCACTTCCTTCACCGGCACGCCGCGCTCCCGGGCGCGGGCGGCGCAGTCTTCGTACTCGGGGTGCGCGGAGAGCACCTTCCCCTCCCGGCGACCCACCTTCACCCGCACCGGCCCGTGCTCGGTCTCGACCGGCACGAGCTCCCGCTCGAGCTCGATCCGATCGACCGGCCAGTAGCGGAGGCCCAGGCTGGTCGTCTCGGCCAGGAGCGCCTCCGCCACCGCGTCGCGCCGCGGGAGGGGGGCGAGCGCGGCGAGGACGAGTCCAGGGCGGCCCTTCTTCATGGTGCAGGGCGCCGCCCAGGCGTCGAGCGCACCGGCCTCCAGGGCGGCCTCGATGGCGCGCGCGACGAGCTGGCCCGGGCAGTCATCGAGGTTCAGCTCGAGCTGGAAGATCGAGGGCTGGCCACTCCCACCCCCCGCCTGCGGGGAGAGGGGGAGGATCTTTCCCAGCGTCATCCGCAGCACGTTCGGCCGGTCGGGCCAGCGCTTCGTGCCGACGCCGTAGCCGATCTTCCTGGGGGTGAACGGCGGTGGCAGGCCGAGCGTGCACAGGCCGGCGAGGAGCGCGGCGCCGGTGGGGGTGACGGCCTCGCCGACCGGGCCGCCGGGGGTGATGGGCAGTCCGCGCAGGAGCTCCAGCACGGCCGGCGGCGGGACGGGCAGGAGCCCGTGCGCGGTCTTCACGAAGCCCTGCCCGAGCTGGGGCGGCAGCGCGACCACCTCGGGCCAGCCGAGCAGGTCGAGCGCCACCGCCGCGCCGCACACGTCGACGATCGAGTCGATCGCGCCGACCTCGTGAAAATGGACCTCCTCGAGTGGGACGCCGTGCACCTTCGCCTCGGCGCGACCGAGGCGCTCGAACAGCGCCAGCGCCGCCTCGCGCGCGCGCGGCGTGAGCCCGCTCGCCTTCACCAGGGCGACGATCTCGCCGAGGCGCCGGTGGTGCGGCTGCGGCCCCTCCACCACCACGTCGAGGTGCGTGCCGGCGATGCCGCCCGCCTCGACCCGCGTCACCAGGAGCCGGAAGCCCGAGATGGCGAGCGTGGCGAGCGCTGCCTCCAGCTCCGCCTGCGGCAGGCCGAGATCGAGCGCGGCGGCGAGGAACATGTCGCCCGCGACACCGCCCACCGGCTCGAGGAAGAGGAGCTCCGGCACGTTCACTCCCGGGCGATGAGGCCGGCCACGAACCCCGCCCCGAACCCGTTGTCGATGTTCACCACCGTCACGTTGGGCGAGCAGGAGTTCAGCATGGCGAGCAGCGGCGTGAGCCCCGCGAACGAGGCGCCGTAGCCGACGCTGGTCGGCACGCCGACGACGGGGCGGCCCACGAGTCCCCCCACCACCGACGGCAGCGCCCCCTCCATCCCCGCCGCCACCACCACCGCCCGGCAGTCGTCGAGCTCGCCGCGCCGCGCCAGCACCCGGTGGATGCCCGCCACGCCGACGTCGTAGATCTTCACCACCTCCACCCCCATCACGTCCAGGGTGGCCGCGGCCTCCTCGCAGACGGGGATGTCGCTCGTGCCGGCGCAGCACACCGCCACTGGACCGCGGGTGGGGAGCGCCATCCGGCCCCTGCGGAGCGTACGGGAGACGGGGTCGTAGATGGCCCCCTTCACGGCCCGCCGCGCGAGGCCCGCCTTGCCGGCGTCGAGCCGGGTCACGAGCAGCGGCCCGCTGGCGGCGATCCGCTTCGCGAGGGTCGCCACCTGCGCCGCCGTCTTGCCCTGCGCGAAGATCACCTCGGGCATGCCGACGCGCAGCGCGCGGTGGGTGTCGAGCGTGGCGAACTCGCCCACGCGCTCGAAGGGCGCGCCCTTGAGCCGCGCCACCGCATCCGCGACGCCGGCCTCGCCGTCGCGGACGCTCTCGAGCAGCGCGCGCAGGTCGGTCTCGGTCACGGGGTGCCCTCGGGGCGGCGGGGGACAAGCCCCCGCCCTACGACCTCGACGCACGGGTCCTTCCGCATGCCGCCTTCTTAGCGCGGGTCGGCCAGGGAGGCGAGCAGCTCCGGAAGGCGCGCCGGCTCGGGCATGACCAGGATGAGCCCCTCCAGCCCGGCGGGGCCGTCGGTGGAGAAGCGGGTGGCGAGGGCCACCTTCCCCGCCTCGCGCGCCACGAGACGGTCCAGGCAGGCGCGGCCGCCACCGCGCGCCAGGGACGGGATGCTGAGGAGGAGCTTGCCCCCGAACATGCGCGCGATGGCCGAGACGAAGGCGCTCCCGACGATGTTGCCCGACTCCAGGAGGGCGCTCTCCGAGAGCGTGCCCCAGGCCGCGGCGCGGGCGAGCGGCGAGCCGAGCGCTGCCGCGAGCCGCTCCGCGTCGCGCTCGGGGAGGGCGAGCACGAGGTGGCCTTCGAGCAGCCCCTCCAGCCGCACCCCGACCGCCACCAGATCCGAGCCGAGGGTCCCCAGGAAGTCGGCGATGGCGCCGGCGCTCCGGCCCACCCACGCCTCCGGCACGTCCATCTCCACCCGCCGGTGCATGAGCGCCCCGAGCGCGGTCACCGCCTGGCCGCAGCCGATGGTGGCGAGCTCCTGCAGGACGTCCAGCTCGTGGGCCCCGAGCGTGAACGGGCCGGTCTGTCCGGGCGCGTTCATGCGGTGACCAACCGGTGGACGTCGAGCACGAAGACGGGGCGGCCGCTCGCGAGCACCGTCACCGCCGACAGGCCCGCCACCCGATCGAACGGGCGCTGGAGCGGCTTCAGCACCGCCTCCTGCTGGCCGAGGAGCGCGTCCACCGCCAGGGCGACCGGGCCGCCGCCGCCGTCCGCCACGACCACCGAGCACGCCGCCGGACGCACGCCGCCGAGCCCGAGGAGCGCCCCGAGGTCGCGGACCGGCACCAGCCCGCCGTCGTACGGCAGCACCGGCGCGCCCTGCGTCGCGTCGAGCGCGGAAAGCTCGACCTGGGCCGCGCCGTGGACCTTGGCGATGGGGAGCGCCAGCACCTCGCCCGCCACCTGCACCAGGAGGACCTGCTGCACCGCCACCGTCAGCGGCAGGCGCAGCACGAAGCGGGTGCCCCGGCCAGGCGCGCTGTCGATCTCGAGCGCGCCACCGAGGGCCTCCGCGCTCCGCTTCACCGCGTCGAGGCCGACGCCGCGGCCGGAGAGCTCGGTCACCTGGCGCGCCGTCGAGACGCCGGGGAGGCAGGCGAGGAGGAGCGCCTCGCGATCGCCCAGCGCGCGCGCCGCCGACGCGGTGAGCGCGCCCTTCTCCACCGCCGCCCGGCGGAGCCGCTCGGGGTCCATCCCCCGCCCGTCGTCGGCGATCTCGATGAGCACCCGGTCACGCTCGCGCCGCGCGGAGAGCGTGAGGTGGCCGGTGGCGGACTTCCCGGCCCCGAGCCGCTCCGCCGGCGACTCCAGCCCGTGATCGACGGCGTTCCGCACGAGGTGCGTCAGCGGATCGCCGAGCTCGTCCAGGATGGCGCGGTCGATCTCGATCTCGGCCCCGCGCACCTCGACCTCCACCTGCTTCCCGATGCGCCGGGCCAGGTCGCGCGCGGTGCGGGGCAGGCGCTCCGTGACGACCGCGAGCGGGGTCATCCGGACCGCCATCACCTTGTCGTGCAGGTCCTTCACCGTCGCGTGAAGCCGGTCGACGCCGTCCTCGAGCGGCGGACGGTGCTGCTCAGGCAACGCGCGGCCGATCTCGCGCAGGCGCGAGGTGGCGAGGATGAGCTCCCCCACCGCGTCGAGGAACGAGTCGAGCAGGTCCACCCGCACGCGGACGGTGCGGGCGGGCTCCTCGGCCGGGCGCGCCGGCTCGGCCGCCGCGGAGCGGGCTGGCACGGCGACCGCCGCAGGCGACAGCGCGGCCGCGGGCACGGGCACGGGCGCGGGCGCCTCCCGGACCGCCACGGCGGCCAGATCGGAGATCTGCGCGAGCGCCCGCTCCACCTCCCCGAGCGGCTCGGCGGTCGCGAGGACGAGGGCGAGCCGGCGCTCCGGCAAGCGGCCGGCCTTGAGGTCCTCGACGCCCGGGACGGCGCGGACGAGCTCGCCCAGGCGAGAGAGCTTCTTCACCACCAGGAACGCGCGGACGGAGGGGACGGGGCAGGACGGCGCGACCTCGACCTCGACCTCCACCGCGCGGTGGAGGGGAGCGGGGGCGGGGCGAGGCTCGTCGTTCCGGGCCCGCTCCGCCGCCTGGGCCACGCGGGCGAGGAGGGCCGGGTCGGCCTCGCCCGACTCGCCCGCCGCGGCGCGCTGGACGAGCCCGCCGAGCCCGTCGATCGCGGCGAGCAGCACGTCCACGCTCTCCGGGTCGGGCGCCTGGCCGCGCCGGCGGAAGGGCTCGACCAGGTCCTCCGCGCGGTGCGCCAGGGCGGCGGTCCCGTCCAGCTCCATCGAGGCCGCCATGCCCTTCAGGCTGTGCACGTGGCGGAAGAGGCCGTCGACGAGGGACGCCACCTGCGCGCCGTCCTCGCGGGCCGACTCGAGGTGCACGAGCTCGGCGCCGAGCTTGGCCAGGTGATCGCTCGCCTCGGTCACGAACAGCCCGAGGTATTTGGCCATCTCGAGCGCCATGGGGAGGGGGGCGACTCAGTCGCCGAGGACCTTCTTCACCACCGACAGCACGTCCTCGGCCTTGAACGGCTTCACGATGAAGTCGCTCGCGCCGGCCTCGATGGCCTCCATGACGAGCGACTCCTGGCCGAGGGCGCTGCACATGACGATGACCGCCTCCGGGTCGTGCTTCACGATCTCGCGGGTGGCCTCGATGCCGCTCTTGAACGGCATCACGATGTCCATGGTGGTGAGGTCGGGCCGCAGCTCCTTGTACTTCTCGAGCGCCTCCAGGCCGTTCGCCGCCTCACCCACGATCTCGAACCCGCCCCCGGCGAAGATGTCCTTGATCATGTTGCGCATGAAGATGGCGTCGTCGACGATCAGCACTCTCTTCGCCATTGGGACTCTCGTTCCTCTCCGGGCGGCCACGCGGCCGACCGACGACGTTATCACCGCGTCCGTCACGGCGTCGACCGCGCTTCGAAGAGGGCGACGGCGAGCGCTTCGAGCGCATCGGGGTCGAGCACGGTCACCGCCATTCCCCGCACCGCCACCACCCCGCGTGCGAGCGCGGACGCCTCGCGCGGCTCGGCGCGCGGTGGCTCGACCGACTCCACGCCCAGCACGCCTGCCACCAGGATGCCGAGGCCCCGCCGATCGCGGTCGAGCACGATCACGTTGCCCTGGCCCGGCACCAGCACGTCCGGGGCGAGGCCGACCAGCGGCGCCAGCTCCACCACCGCCACCACCCGCCCGCGCAGGTTCATGGCGCCCTTCACGGCCGAGCCGGCGCGCGGCACGCGGGCGAAGGGCGGCTGCGGCACCACCACCTCGCGCACCGCGTCGAGGGGCAGGCCGAAGCGCTCGCCCCCGGCCCGGAACACCACCAGCCTCACCCGGACGGGCTCGCTGGGCTCCGCCTCGGGGGCGTGCTGTGCGGCGGTCTCCGCCACTCACGCCTTCTCGAGCCGGAACCGCGAGACGACGCTCTGCAGCTCGAGCGAGAGGTTCGACAGCTCCTGGGCGGCACCGGCCATCTGCGCCACCGCCGCCGTCTGCTCCGAGGTGACCTTGCGCACCTGCTCGGTGGCTCGCGCGTTCGAGGTGGCCACGTCGGAGATGTGGTCCATCGCCTGCACCATGTCGGCCGAGCCCTTGAGCTGGTCGCGGGCCGACTGGCTGATGACCCCCACCTTGTCCGCGCCGGTGGCGGCGATCTGCGAGATGTCCTCCAGCGCCCGGATGATGGCGTTCAGGTCCTCGCGCCCCTCGCCGAGCACCGACACCGACTCCTTCATGGTGTCGACCACGGCGGTCGCGCGGCCGGAGATGTCGGCCGCCAAGGACGAGATCTGCTCGGCGGAGCGGCCGGCGCTCTCGGCGAGCTTGCGCACCTCGTCCGCGACGACCGCGAAGCCGCGGCCGTACTCGCCGGCGCGCGCCGCCTCGATGGTGGCGTTCAGCGCGAGCAGGTTCGTCTGCTGAGCGACGACCGTGATGGCCTCCACGATCTTGGAGATGGCCTTGGTGCGCTCCCCGAAGGCGAACACCTGCTCGCTCGCCGCCTCGATGCGGGCGAAGACGCGCTTCACCTTCTCGCCGGCCAGCCGCGCCGCCTCGCCGCCGGAGGCCGCCCCGCTGCTCGTCTCGGCCGAGGCGCGGGCCGCCTCCTCGGCGCTCCGGGCGGTCCGCTCGATGGAGGAGGCGATGTCGCCGATCACCTTCGAGGCGAGCTCGACGAGCGAGCTCTGCTCCTCGGCGCCGCGCGCGATCTTCTCCATCGAGCTCGCCACCTCGTCGGTCGAGCCGTTCACGTCCTCGGCCGACGAGGAGAGCTCGTTGGCGCTCTCCGCCACCGACTGCGCCGTGCGCTGGATGCGCGACACCAGGTCGCGCAGGTTCTCCTGCATGGTGGCGATGGAGTGGGTGAGGTCGTCGATCTCGTCGCGGACGTGGGGGCTCTCGTCGGAGGTGAGCGGCTTCGAGAGGTCGCCACGGCTGATCTCGACCGCCGACTCCTTCAGCCGCGCCAGCCGCGACACCCGCGCCAGCGCCGTGGTGAGCCCGAAGCCGATGGAGAGCGTGATCAGGATGACGAGCGCGCCACCGAGCAGGCGGTTCGAGACGTGCTCGAACACCTCCGGCACCGCGAAGAGCAGCACCGCGCCCACCACCAGGTAGGAGAGCAGGATCTTGACCTGGAGCGAGACGGTGAACCCGCCGCCCCGCGGCTGAACGCGCTCCACGCCCTCCGCCGCGCGGCCGCGCAGCGCCACCAGGTGAGGGGCGGCGTCGGTCCAGCGCGCCGAGGGGCGCGTCGAGGCCAGCCGTTCTTCGCGTGAGCTGCGGGCCACGTGTTCCTCACTATTGGTGATGCGCCGGCGCGGCCCGTGGCGGAAGAACATCCGGGCGCCGCCTCGCGCGACGGCGACGATCCTACGCGTGGCGCCAGGCGAAGTCCAAGCCGCGCCCGCCGCTCAGCGGAGGTGATCGTGGCCCGCTGTGCGCAGGGTGTAGGTGTGCCCCGCCGCATCGAGCAGGTCCACCGCGCGTCCGACCCGGAGGGCGCCGATGTGGGTGAGCTTGACGCCACCCCGACGCTCGAGAGCGGCCAGTCGGCCTCGCCGCCCCGGCGGCACCGTGAAGAGGAGCTCGTAGTCCTCCCCGCCGCTGGCGGCGAGCTCCAGGGCGCGGGCGACGCTCCCGGCCGCCCGCGCTGGCGGACCCGGCAGGCGCGCGAGGAGCACCTCTGCGCCGACCCCGGAGGCGCGGCAGAGATGGCCGAGGTCCTGGACGAGGCCGTCCGACACGTCGAGGCACGCGCTCGCGACGCCGCGCAGCGCGAGGCCGAGCGCGAGGCGCGGCGTGGGCCGGCGCTGTCGAGCCCGGGCGAAGGGGGGCGCGGACCGGCGCAGCCCGAGCGCGGCGCCGCCGAGCCGGCCGGAGACGAAGAGCAGATCGCCCGGGCGCCCCCCGCCGCGGGTGAGCGCCCGCCCGCGCGGCACCGAGCCGAGGAGGGTCACCGTCAATGAGAGCTGCCTCGCCCGGCTGACGTTCCCGCCCACCAGCGCCACGCCGAAGCGGCGGGCGCAGGCGGCGAGGCCGCGCCCGACGCCGGCGAGGCGGGCCGCGTCCTCGCCGCGAGGCACGGTCAGCGCGCAGAGCGCCCAGCGCGCTCGCGCGCCCATGGCGGCGAGGTCGGACAGGTTCACCGCGAGCGCCTTCCAGCCCACCTCGGCCGGCGTGAAGCGGCCGTCGAAGTGGACGCCCTCCACCACCGCGTCGACGGTCGCGACGAGCTCCTCGCCGGCGGGCGGCCGGAGCACCGCCGCGTCGTCGCCGATGCCGAGCACGACGCCGGCGCCGCCGCGCGGCGCGGGGCGGGTGAAGAGGCGGATGAGGTCGAACTCGGTCAGAAGCGCTCGCGTGCGCTCGCCCTTCGACTACGCTTCGCTACGCTCAGGGCGAGCGGAAAGATACCCGTTCGTGCTGAGCGTAGCACCGGCGCAGCCGGTGCGGAGTCGAAGCGCGCTCAGCCCGCGGCGCTGCGCGCGGTCGGGTGAGACCGCGCCGCGGCGGCGCCGGTGGCGCGCCGGGGGAACACGAGGGTGAACGTCGAACCCTGCTCGGGGCTGGAGGCCACCTGCACCTCGCCTCCGTGCGCCTCGACGAAGCTCTTCACGATGGCGAGGCCGAGCCCGGCGCCGCCGTACTCCCGCGTCGACGAGCCGTCCACCTGGTAGAAGACGTCCCACACCCGCGGCAGGTTCTCGGCGGCGATGCCGATGCCGGTGTCGGTGACGTAGAGCGCGACCCGCTCGTCCCCGAGGTCCTTCCCGCCCACGGTGATGGTGCCGCCGGCCGGCGTGAACTTGACCGCGTTCGCGAGGAGGTTGATGAGGCACTGCCGCACCTTCTCGCGGTCGCAGTGCACCTTGGGGAGCGTCCCCACCACGTCGCCGAACGTGACGGTGAGGTTCTTCTTGCGGGCCTGCGGCGCCACCGTGGAGAGGGCATCCCGCACGAGCGGCTCGAGCTCCACGTCCGAGAGGACGAGCCGCACCCGGCCGGCCTCGATCTTGGTGATGTCGAGGATGGAGGTGATGAGCTGCAAGAGGTTCTCGCCCTTCTCCATGATGATACCGACGTACTCGCGCTGCTCGGAGGTGAGCGCGCCGCCCAGCCCCTCCAGCATCATCTCCGAGTAGCCGATGACGCTCGTGAGCGGGGTGCGGAGCTCGTGGCTCATGGTGGCGATGAAGTTCGACTTGAGCCGATCGAGCTCCTTCAGCTTCCCGTAGGACAGCTCGACCTGCCGGTTCTTCTCCTGCAGCTCGCGGTAGCTCTCCTGCACCGCCTCGATGTGCAGCCGCGCGGTCAATAGATTTTTGTGCCCGCTGAAGACGAGCACCTCGAGGATCTCGCCGAAGTGGTGCAGGATCTTCTCGGCGGTGGCCTGCGGCACCCGGCGGATCTTCGCCAGGTACGCGGTGGCGGCCGCTGCGTCGAACCCCGACGAGATGTTGGTCAGGGTGGTCGGGAGCTGAGTCAGGTCCTCCGGCACGAACGGTCCGAACACGATGCGCCCGAGCGCGTCGCCCTCGTAGACCACCGGCTGCACCACGTAGCGGCACCCCGAGAAGCAGTCGAAGGTGGTGGGCTTCGCCTCCTCTCCCACCGGGGCGCCCTTCACCTGCTGCACGGTGGCCATGCAGGCCGAGCGGCCCTCCTGCTGCTGCCAGATGTAGCCGCAGAAGTCGGCGTTCCCCACCTTCACGTCGACGAGCTTGTGCCCATCGATGTCGAACACCTTCACCCCGATCCGGTACAGCTCGGCGAAGGACTGGCACACCTCCGAGAACGACTTCACGTCGAGCAGGTCGCCCAGCGTGGCCGGCGCCTGCAGGACCGAGGGCGGGACGATCATCGCGCCGCCCCCTGGCTCCCGGCGAGACGGGTGCCGCGCAGGTCGACGTGCGAGAAGATCTGGGAGAGGAACTCGCGCTCCGAGATGTGCCAGCTGCGCTCGAGGCCGATGCGCGCGTCGAGCGAGCGGAAGGTGAGGGTGAGCAGCGCGTGCAAGGTCTCCACCACGCCCTCGCCGCGGATGGCGACGGCCGGGATGACGGCCGGGCGGACGACGCGCGACAGATCCTGGAGGTCGCCCTCGTCCCTCACGTCCGGGAGGTCGCGTTTGTTGAGCTGGACGACGATGGGCAGCTCGCGCGGATCGAGCTGGTTCGCCTCCAGGTTCTTCAGCATGTTGTTCCAGTAGGCGAGCGTCGCCGGAGCCTCCGAGCGGCGCGCGTCGGCCACGAAGGCGATGGCGTCGGTGCCCTGGAGCACGATGCGCCGGGTCGACTCGTGCATCACCTGGCCCGGCACCGTGTAGAGCTTCAGCTTCACCTTCACCCCCGACGCGCTCCGGAAGAAGACCGGCATCATGTCGAAGAAGAGGGTGCGGTCGTCCTTGGTGTCGAGCGTCATGAGCCGCCCGCGCACCTTGGGATCGATCTTGTCGTGCAGCGCGTGCAGGTTCGTCGTCTTCCCGGACAGGGCCGGGCCGTAGTAGACGACCTTGAGAGCGACCTCACGCGCTTCGTTGTTGAAGGCAACCATCCGACCTCGCGCGGTAGAGTGTACCTTGATCGTGGGGGAGATCCAGCGGGACCCGGAGATCACCCTGGGGCTACCGGGCGCACCCTTCCCTTCATCGCGCGGCCGACTCGCCCCTTCCGTCCCACCAGCGCTGCGCGGCGGCGACGGAGCGGAGGAGCGGCGCCGGCGGCAGGGTGGCGAGGAAGGCGCGGCCATAGCCCTTCGTCACCATCCGGCGGTCGAGCACCGCCACCAGTCCGCGGTCCTGCCGGGTCCGGATGAGCCGCCCGAAGCCCTGCTTGAGCGAGAGCGCGGCCGCCGGCACCGAGAGCTCGGAGAAGGCGTCGCGCCCCGCCGCCTCCAGTGCGCCGGTGCGGGCCGCCACCACCGGATCGCCGGGCGGCGCGAAGGGCAGCTTGTCGATCACGACCAGCGAGAGGGCGTCACCGGGGACGTCGACGCCCTCCCAGAAGCTCTGGGTGGCGAAGAGCACGGACGGCTCGTCCCGGAAGGCCTGGAGCAGCTTCGCCTTGGGGCGCTCCCCTTGCAGGAGCAGCTGGTAGGGGAGGTCCCGCAGGTGCCCCGCCAGCGCGTTCATGCCCCGCGTGCTGGTGGACAGGACGAAGGCCCGGCCGCCGGTGACGGCGGTGAGCTCGCGGATGAGGGCGGCGGCCGCCTCGAAGAAGGAGGGGTGCGACGGCTCGGGGAGCTCGCTCGGGACGAAGAGCGCCGCCTGGCGCGCGTAGTCGAACGGCCCCGGGAAGACCGCCTCCGCCACGTCGAACTCCGGGGCCAGCCCGACCTCGCGCCGGAAGTAGTCGAGCTTGCCCCCCGCCGCCAGGGTCGCGCTCGTGAAGATGGCGGTGTCGACCCTGCGGTAGAGCCGCTCCACCAGCTCCTCGGCCACGTCGACCGGCAGCGCGCGCAGGAAGACGCCCCGCCCGCGCGACTCGGCGAAGTAGACGCGCGACGGCTCCTTCATCGAGGTGACCGCGCCGAGCTCGACGCGGAGCTCGGCCGCGCGGCGCGCGATGCCGGCCAGGGCCGCCACGTCGGCCTCGGCGAAGATGTCGCGCACGTCCTCCAGCGCCGCGTCGAGCCGGCCCTGGTCGGCCTCAGCCGGCGCGAGGAGCTCCGCCGAGAGGGCGAGCTTCAGATCCCCCCGCGAGGCGGGACGCCACGCTCTCGCCCCGCGCGAGCGGTGAGCGGACTGGGGAGCGGGGCTGGCGCCCATGCTCGCCGCCACCGCCCCGAAGAAGCGCTCACCCGCCTTGGTGAGCTCGGCGGTCCGGTCCTTCACGAGGCGCATGAGATCCGGCCGGTCCGCCACCGCCCGCTGCGCGTCGCGGGCGAGCTCCTCGACCCGGTACGACGACACCATGAGCCCGAAGTACTCGCTCGCCACCTCGGCCAGCGCGTGCGCCTCGTCGAAGATGACCGCGTCGTAGGGCGGCAGGACCTCGACCCCGGCCCTCGACGTCCGCATGGCGAGGTCGGCGAAGAAGAGGTGGTGGTTCACGAGCACCACGTCCGCCTGCGCGGCGCGGGCCCGGGCGAGCGTCACGAAGCACTCGTCGTAGCGCTGGCACTCCTTGCCGAGGCAGGTCTCGCCCGAGGCCGACAGCTCGCGCCAGGCGCCGTACTGGTCGGGGAGATCGATCTCGCTCCGGTCCCCGGTCAGGGTCGAGCGGGCCCAGTCGGCGATGCGGGGGTAGAGCGCCGCCTCGTCGCGGGCGGGGAAGGCGGGGTTCTGCGCGAACTTCTCGCCGCGAGCGAGGCAGTAGTAGTTGGCGCGGCCCTTGAGATAGGCGGCCTCCACCTCCAGGCCGCCCTTCTCGGCGAGCAGCGGCAGGTCCTTCTGCCAGATCTGCTCCTGCAGGTTCTTCGTGGCGGTGGAGATGATCACCTTGCGCCCGGAGAGGGCCGCCGGGACGAGGTAGGCGAGCGTCTTGCCGGTGCCGGTGCCGGCTTCGACGACGAGGTAGCGCCGAGCCTCGAGGGCGTTCGCGACCTCGTGCGCCATCGCGAGCTGATCGTGGCGGTGCTCGTAGCCGGGGAGCGCCCGCGCCAGCGTGCCCGCCGGTCCGAGGATGCCCTCGAGCGTCACGGCGCGGCCCCGGTGACGCTTGCGAAGCGGAGGTACAGCCAGACGATGGCGCTCGCCGTCACTCCGGCGATGGCGATGAGCAACAGGCGCCTGCGGCCTGGCGCGAGCTGGCGCGGCGGCTTCGTGCGCGGGAGCTGAGACAGGGCGATGACGGTGGCGCGCTTCACGATCTCTTCGCGCCAGCGCACCGCGACCGCGTCGCCCGGCCGGGCCTGGAGCGCCGCCCGGTAGCGCCGGCCCGCCTCGGCGAGGCCGGGCAGGTCCGGGTAGCGATCGAGGAAGGCGCGGTGCGCGGCCTCGTCGTCCCAGCGGGCCGTCACCTCCGCCCAGGCGGCCTCGACCTCGCTCGCGTCCATGAGGGGCGGAGTCTAACCGGAAGGCCTGCCTACAGCGATACCGGCACCGGGATGAACGTCGCCGCGAAGAGGAGGAGGGCGGCGATGGCGAGCGCCTTGCGGCCCGGCGTGAGCGGTTCCTCCTCGAGCGCAGGCGGGTGGCCGTAGCCGACCAGGAAGCGCGTCACGCCCCACCACAGGAACCAGTTCCAGGAGACGAACAAGCCGGCGAGGAAGAGCCCCCACGAGATGGCTCGCGAGAAGCGGCGGGCGCGCCGCGCGCCGAGGAGCGCGTAGGTGACGTGCCCCCCGTCGAGCTGACCGATCGGGATCAGGTTCAAGGTCGTGACGAAGAGGCCGATCCAGGCGGCGAAGGCGACCGGGTGCAGGAAGATGTCGTGGCCCGGCGGCAGCTCGCCCACGACGAGCCGCTGCACGGCCCAGGTCACGAAGCTGTCGCCGTAATGTCCCACGCCGGAGGTGAGGAACGGCTCGCCCTGCAGCCAGGCGCGGGCGAGCTGGACGAGGCCGACCGGCGACGTCTGCAGGACCACGTCGCCGACCGCGTGGACCTCGGAATGCGCGAAGCCCCAGGCGAGCAGCGGAAGCGCCACCAGGAAGCCGGCGAACGGCCCCGCCGCCCCGACGTCGAGGGTGGCGCGCCGGGTGGGTAGCGTGGACCGGATGCGGATGACCGCGCCGAACGTGCCGACCGGGCCGATCGGGACGGGGATGAAGAAGGGCAGGCTCGACTGGACGCGATAGGCCCGGGCGAACAAGTAATGGCCCATCTCGTGGCAGAAGAGGATGCCGATGAGCGAGGTGGCGAAGGGGAGGCCCGCCACCACCACCATGGCCACCTCGCCGAGCGCCGAGCCGAGCGCCGGGTGTGGCTCGCCGGCGTAGCGCCAGCCGGCCGCGAGCGTCGTCAGCACCGTGGCCGCGAAGAGCGCCACGTTCAGGAACGGGAGGCGCGGCAGGGCGCGCGACGGGGCGGCGGCTTCGGACATGTCCGGCGAATGTAACGCGGCGGCGGGGGAGAAGCCCTCGACCCTCGACCTTCGACCCCGACCGCAACCGCAAGCCGCGACTACATCCCGCCCGAACCGGGCGCCGCGAGCTCCTGCGGGGTGAGCTCCCGCATCGCGCCCTTGTCGACGGTGAGGAAGAAGAGCGGCTTCGAGACCTCGCGCCGCGCGTCGAAGGCGAGCTCGCCGGTCGCGCCGGGAAAGCCCTTCGTGGCGGCGAGCGCGTCTCGCACCGCGTCGCGGTTGGCGGCGCCGCCCTCCACCGCGCGCCGGAGGAGCGCCGCCGCGTCGAAGGCGCTCGCCTCCAGGATGGACGGGGGATGGCCGTACTTCGCCTGGAACGCGGCGGCGAAGGCCTTCGTCTCCGGGCGCTCCGAGGCGGCGAAGAACCCGTCCACGAAGATGGCGCACTCGACGTACTTGCCGGCCCGCTCCACGAGCGTGGGGTCGTCCCAGCCGTTCGCGCCGAGGAGCTGCACCGCCTTCAGCTCCTCGCGCCCGGTCGCCTTCCTGATGCGCTCCACCTCGCGCGGGTCGCAGGTCTGGGTGACGACGTCCTCCACCGCCAGCGCCGGCGCCACCAGCGCCACGTTCTTCGCGAAGTCGGGGATGAAGACCACCTCGAAGTCGGTCACCGGGGCGAGCTTGTCGCGGAGCTTCTCCACCGCCTTGCGCCGCCGATACGGGTCCTGCTCCTCCTCCGCCAGCGCCTTCAGCTGCTCGACGTAATCCTGCCGCTCGTCGAGCCACAGCTTCCCGACCATGCTCTTCACCACCGACGCGAAGGTGGTCCGGTCGTGCTCGTAGCTCTCGGCCGCGCGCACCTCGCCGCCCCTCGCCTCCACCTCGTCCCAGAAGGCGAAGGCGAGCTCCTGGCCGTAGGCGATCTGGGGCCAGAGGAGCGCGACCTTGCGCAGGCCGCGCCGCGCCAGGGTGAGCTCGGCGAGCGCCTTCGCCTGCGCCTCGGCCGTCAGCATGTTGCGGAAGACGAACGGCCCCGCCTGCGTGACGTTGTCGGCGCGCGCCAGCGAGATGAAGGGGAGGCCCTGCTCCTGCGCCTCGGCCGCGGCGCGCGGCGCCTCGGCGTTCACGACGCCACCCAGCGCCGCGACGGCGCCCTCGGCGGCCAGCTCCGAGAGCGCGGCCTGCGCCCCGTCCGGTTCACCCCGCGTGTCCTTCACCAGCACCCGGAAGCCCTCGCCCAGCGCGAGCGACACGCCCTGCACGATCGCGTCGCCCCACGCCTTCTGCTTGCCGGTGAGCGGGACCGCGAGGCCGATGGTGCGCGGGTCGGCGTGGCCCCGGCGCGTGAGCCGGCCGAGGAGCGCCCGCGCCTCGGCGGCGTATTCGGACTGCGGGAACCGGCTGGCGAGCTCCTCGGCCGAGCGCTGGGCTGCCGCGTCGTCGCGCAGGTGCAGCTCCACCTTGGCCCGCTTCATGAGGAGCGCCGGCAACAGCGGCGAATCCTCCGGCAGCTCGGCCTGGAGCGCCTGGACCTCCGGGAACGAGAGCCGCGTCTCGAGGTGCTCCAGCGCGCGCGAAAGCTCGCGGGCACGCTCCTCGCCCACGGCGAGCCTGGCCGTCTCGGCCCGCCAGCGCGCGGCCGCCGCCCAGACGTGGGCGGCCTCGGCGGCGCCGGCCGCCTCCCGCGCGACCAGCGGCCGCTCGGAGGCCGGCAGGCGGCCGTAGAGGCTCGCGAGCGAGGCGAGCGCGTCCTTGGGCCGGCCGGCCTCCCCCTCGGCCAGGGCGAGCTGGTACTTGGCGGCATCGGAGCGCGGCGCGAGCGGGAACCGGGTGAGCATCTGGCCCAGGGCGGCCTGGGCGCGGTCGGGCCGCTTCGCGGCGCGCCAGCGCACGCCGGCCTCGTAGAGCGCCTCGGCCGACGAGGGCACGTCGCCGAAGCGCGCCGCCAGCGCCTCCAGCCGCTCGGCGGTCGCCTCCGGTGGCTCCCTCCCGGCACCCGCCAGCGTCCGCGAGAGCTCGTCCCGCGCCTGGACGTCGGCATCGGCGACGCTCATCTCGTGTCCGTTCACCATCACCCGCTTCGGACATCCGAGGAGAACGGTGGCGAGCAGCAATCCGAGGAGAACGGTGGCGAGCAGCAGGGCAGCGCGCGGCAGCGTGGACATGGACGGGAGGTTACTGCGCGCCGGGCGGGCGCGACAGCCAGATGCGCCGTGCGTCTCCGAGCGGCGGGGGACAAGCCCCCGCCCTACTTCCACGGGAACCGGACCCCATACGCCCAGCGTAGGGCGGGGGTTCATCCTTCCACGGGAACCGGACCCCATACGCCCAGCGTAGGGCGGGGGTTCATCCCCCGCCGCCGGTCAACCGCTCACTTCTTGAGGAGCTCCGCCACCTTGTCCCAGAACGAGCGGGTCTGGGGGTGCGTCTTCTCCCCGGAGAGGGCGGCGAACCGCTCGAGGAGCTCCTTCTGCTCCTTGGTGAGGTGCGTCGGCGTCTCGACCATGACCCGCACGTGCTGGTCGCCGCGCTGGCCGCCGCCGAGCGTGGGGATGCCCTTGCCGCGCAGCCGGAAGACCTTCCCTGACTGCGTGCCGGCGGGGATCTTCATCGCCACCGGGCCGTCGAGGGTGGGCACGTCGATGTGAGCCCCGAGCGACGCCTGCGCGAAGCTGATGGGCATCTCGCAGACGACCTCGGTCTCCTCGCGCCTGAAGATCGGGTGCTCGCGGACCTGCACCACGACGTAGAGGTCGCCGGGGGCGGCGCCGGGCTGAGGCGCCGGCTCGCCCTCGCCGCTGAGCTTGAGGCGCGTCCCGGTGTCGACGCCGGGCGGCACCTTCACCTCGACCTCGGCGTCCTCCCGCGTCATGCCGGCGCCGCCGCAGTGGGCGCACTTCTCGAGCACCACCCGCCCCGCGCCGCCGCACTGGTGGCAGGTGCGGGCGATGGAGAAGAAGCCCTGCTGCAGCCGGATCTCGCCGGCGCCGCCGCAGGTCGGGCAGGTGCGCGGCTGGGTGCCGGGCTTCGCGCCGGAGCCCTTGCAGGTGTCGCAGCGGTGCGGGCGCGGGATGCGGATGCGGGCATTCGTCCCGAAGGCCGCCTCCTCGAAGCCTATCTCGAGGTGATAGCGCAGGTCGGAGCCGCGCGGCCGCCCCCGCTGGCGGCGCCCGCCGCTGAACATCTCCCCGAAGATGTCGCCGAAGATGTCGTTGATGGTCGCGCCGGAGGCGCCCCCGAACGGGAAGCCGCCCTCGAACGGGTTCTGCCCGTTCACGTGACCGAAGCGGTCATAGCGGGCGCGCTTCTCGGGATCGGAGAGGACCTCGTACGCCTCGGAGGCCTCCTTGAAGCGCTCCTCGGAGGCCTTGTCGCCCTCGTTCTTGTCGGGGTGGTACTGGTGGGCGAGCTTGCGGTAAGCGGTCTTGAGCTCCTGCTCACCTGCCTCGCGAGCGACCCCCAGCACCTCGTAGTAATCGCGCTTTTCCACGTCGTTCCGAGGAGTTGGAGCCACCGGCCACACTGGCCGGGCGCAATATAACGCACGTGAAGCCGCTGACAAATGGGGGGCCTCACGCTGCGAGGCCCGCCGTCCGGTCAGCCTCCGCTGCCACCCTGCTGCGCGTAGATGGCATCCGCGATGCGGTAGGCGGAGCCCTCCAGCCGCACGAGCGCGTCCTTGATGGCCGGCGGATCGTTCGACGGCATGGTCTGCTTCAGCGCCTCGAGGTCGGCCTTGATCTCGTCGAGGTCCTCGGCCTTCAGCGCGCTCGCGTACTCCTCGAGGCTCTTCTCGGTCGTGTAGATGAGCCCCTCGGCGTTGTTCTTGAGATCCGCGAGCTCCTTCTTCCGCTTGTCGTCCGTCTTGTTCGCGTCGGCGTCCTTGATCATCCGCTGGATCTCGACCTCGGACAGGCCCGAGCTGGCGGTGATGCGGATCTGCTGGCTCTTGCCGGTGCCGAGGTCCTTCGCCGAGACGTGCACGATCCCGTTCGCGTCGATGTCGAAGGTGACCTCGATCTGCGGCACGCCGCGCGGCGCGGGGGGGATGCCGACGAGCTCGAAGCGGCCGAGCGTCTTGTTGTCGCCCGCCATCTCGCGCTCGCCCTGGAGCGCGTGCACCGAGACGAGCGGCTGGTTGTCGACGGCGGTCGAGAAGACCTGCGACTTCTTGCAGGGCACGGTGGTGTTCTTCTCGATGATCTTCGTGAAGACGCCGCCGGCGGTCTCGACGCCGAGCGAGAGCGGGGTCACGTCGAGGAGGAGGACGTCCTTCACCTCCCCCTTCATGACGCCGCCCTGGATGGCCGCGCCCACCGCGACCACCTCGTCCGGGTTGACGCCCTTGTGCGGCTCCCTGCCGAAGAAGCGCTTCACCACCTCCTGCACCTTCGGCATGCGCGTCATGCCGCCGACCAGGATGACGGTGTCGAGCTGCTGAGCCGTCAGGCCCGCATCGCGGAGCGCGATCTTGCAGGGCTCGATGGTCTTCTCGATGAGGTCGCCGGCGAGCTGCTCCAGGGTCTGCCGGTCGATGGTCTCGGCGAGGTGCTTCGGTCCGGTGGCGTCGGCGGTGATGAACGGGAGGTTCACCTCCGTCTCGCCGGCGCTGGAGAGCTCGTGCTTGGCGCGCTCGGCCGCCTCCTTCAGGCGCTGCAACGCCATCCGGTCCTTCTTCAGCTCGACCCCGGTCGACTCCAGGAAGCGCTTCGAGAGCCAGTCGATGAGCCGCTGGTCGAAGTCCTCGCCGCCCAGGAAGGTGTCGCCGTTGGTCGCCTTCACCTCGAAGACGCCCTGGTTGAGCTCGAGGATCGTGATGTCGAAGGTGCCGCCGCCGAGGTCGTAGACCGCCACCTTCTCGGCGGCGCTCTTCTGCTTGTCGATGCCGTACGCGAGCGCCGCGGCGGTGGGCTCGTTGATGATGCGAAGCACCTCCAGCCCGGCGATGCGGCCGGCGTCCTTGGTGGCCTGGCGCTGGGCGTCGTTGAAGTAGGCGGGGCAGGTGATGATCGCCTCCGTCACCGGCTCGCCCAGGTAGTCCTCCGCCGTCTGCTTCATCTTGGCGAGGACCATCGCCGACACCTCGGAGGGCGAGTAGCGCTTCGACCCCACCTCGACCCAGGCGTCGCCGTTCTCGTTCGGCACGATGCGGAACGGGACGAGGGAGGTGGTGCGCTTCACCTCGGCCTCCTCGAACTTCCGGCCGATGAGGCGCTTCACGACGTAGACGGTCGCCTCGGGGTTCGTGATGGCCTGCCGCTTCGCGATCTGTCCGACGAGCCGCTCGCCGCCCTCGGTGAGCGCCACCATCGACGGCGTCGTGCGCGAGCCCTCCGAGTTGGGGATGACCACCGCCTCGCCGCCCTCCATGACGGCGACGCAGGAGTTGGTCGTCCCGAGATCGATGCCGATCACCTTGCCCATGAATCCCCCATCACTCAGGGCTCCTCGGAAGGAGACCCACCCGCCCCCGCAGGCGCCGGCGGCGGCGCGGTCGAGACGACCACCGCCGCGGGGCGGATGAGCCGCTCGTGGAAGTAGTAGCCGCGCTGCTGCTCCTCGATCACCGTGCCCGGCGCGGCGGCGGCGCTGACGACGGTCATGAGCGCCTCGTGCAGGCGTGGATCGAAGGGCTGGCCCTGCGAGGAGAAGCTCGTGACGCCGGCGCGGCCGAGCGCGTCGAGCAGGAGCCGGCGCGTCAGCTCCACCCCGGAGACGAGCGCGTCGCCCGACGTCGCCGCCGCGAGCGCGCGGTCGAGGTTGTCGACGACCGGCAGGAGGTCCTTCACGAGCCGCTCGTTCCCGTAGCGCTGGACCTCGTCCTTCTCGCGCGCCGCCCGCTTCTTGTAGTTGTCGAGGTCGGCGGCGGTGCGGAGCAGCCGGTCGTGCTCGTCCTTCAGCTGCTCGAACACCTTGCGCGACCGCTCCTGGCTCATCTCGAGCTCGAGGCGGAGCTGGTCGGCCTCGGCCATCGGAGCGTGCTGCTCGGCCGGACCAGCCGGGGGCGGCCCCGCCTCGACCTCGATCTCGACGCCCGATCCACCCGCCGGGGCGCGGCGCTCGACCGCAGCCAGCGCCTCGGCGATGGCGTCGGCGGGGATGTCGGCCGAAAAGGAGCCGTCTTCCTGGTCGTGGGGCATGCGCGCTTGGGCCGGGGGTTGCGGGCCGCGACGAGCCGGCCCGAGGGACCCCCATTCTGGCACACGGCCTGACACGGGAACAAGGCGCGGACGCACCGTGCGCGCACCTTGGCTGACGGGACCCCCGGTGTGCGCTTTCAGGTCCCCTCGCCGCCCGACAGGGCCCGCGAGATCTCGCGGGCCGTCAGGTCGACGAGCGGGATGACGCGCGCGTAGTTCATGCGGGTCGGCCCGATGACGGCGAGCGTGCCGAGCATCTGGTCGCCCCGCACGTAAGGTGCGGCGACGACCGACACGTCGGGCAGGCCCGCGAGCTCGCTCTCGGCGCCGATGAAGATCTGCACCTCTCGCGCGTGGAGCACCTTGTCGAGCATGCGGAGGATGCGATCCTTCTCGGCGAACGCCCGGAGGAGCGCGCGCGCCTTCTGTACGTCGGCGAACTCGGGCGCGTCGAGGAAGCTCTCCTCGCCGTCGACGAGCACCTCCCCACCCGAGAGCGCCTCCGGGCCGAAGCTCTGCTCGGCGAGCTGGAGCGCCTTCGTGATGAGGCCCTGCAAGGCGCTCTGGTCCTGCCGCATGTCGGAGAGGATCCGCTCGCGCAGCGAGGCGAGCGGTCCGGCGCGCAGCTTCTCGTTCAGGTACTGGCCGGCGCGCTCGAGCTCCCCCACCTCGGGCCGGGCGTCGAGCTGCATGAGCTTGTTCGTGACGAGACCTGCCTGCGAGATGAACACCACCAGCACCCGGCTCTCGCGGAGCCGGACGAACTCGATCTGATGAATCGGATCGTCCACCGGCCGCGGCGTCGTCACCACCGCGGCGTGGTGCGACAGCGAGTGCAGGACGCGGGCGGTCGATTCGAGGAGGGTATCGACCGCCGGCGCGTCGTGCGTCACCTTCTCGATCTGCTCGCGCTCGGCGGCCTGCGGCGGCTTCACCTTGAGCAGCGCGTCGACGTACAGGCGATAGCCGGCCTGGGTCGGGACCCGGCCCGAGGAGGTGTGCGGCTTCACGAGGAACCCGAGCGCCTCCAGGTCGGCCATGACGTTCCGGACCGTGGCGGGCGAGCAGTCGAGGCCGTGGCGGGCGAGCAGCGGCTGGCTCGCCACCGGCTCGCCGGTGTGGATGTAGTCCTGGACGAGCGCGCGGAAGATGTCGCGTGCCCGCTGCGAGAGTCCTGAGCGTTCGGCCGCCATGGCCGCCACCCCTCAGGGCTCCTCGAGCCGGCGCTGCGCCGCCTGAGCGAGGGCCGGGAAGCGGCCGCGGGCGAGCTCGCGAAAGCGCGCGTTGGCGAGGGGCGCGTCGCCGGTCGCGTCGGCGACGAGCGCTTCCAGGTGGAGCCGTTCCTCCGCGTACAGGAAGACGAGGTCCTTGCGTGCGGCACCGCCCGGGTCCGACGCGAGGGCGGCCGCGAGCGCGGCAGCTGCCCCGGCGCGGTCGCCGCGCGCGTCGGCGAGGAGCGCGAGCGCGTAAGAGGGCTCGGGGCGACTGGGATCGATCGCCCGGGCGGAGGCGAGGTGCGCGAGCGCCGCGGAGAGGTACCCTTCGAGGGCATACAGCTCGCCGAGGTTCACCAGCGCCATCTGCTGCTCCACTGGACCGCCCCGCGCGAGAGCCTCCTCGAAGAGCTGCCGCGCCGCGTCAAAGCGCTCTTCAGCAGCGTAAGTGACGGCGAGGTCGTTCAGCGCGCCGAGTCCGTCGGGGTCCTTCGCGAGCGAACCTTCGAGGAGCGCACGAGCCTCGTTGATCCGCCCGGCACGGAACTCGCGGGTGGCCGGCGCCGCGGGCGCAGCGAGGGCGGAGGCGAGCGGTGCCCCCGCCGACCGGCGTGGGGCGGCGTCGACCTGCCCGCCGCAAGCAGCGAGCAGGACGAGGAACATCGCGGGGATGGCGCGGCTGACGGACATGGGGCGGGGCGCTGCAACTCCAGAGTGTACCGGCCGCTACCCGAGCGATCAAGGAAGCGGGCCGGGGAAAGGGGGCGGCGCACATCGGGCGCGGGCGTTACATCCCCCGAGGCATCCGGCTGCAGCGTGGATCGGCGCGGGCGCATCCCCGAAGTCCGGCTCGGACCTCGGCGACGCGGGCGCGGCGAAGGACGGCTCGCAGCCGGGTGCCTTTTTTTGCTCCCGCGCCCGCGCACCTCCGTAAGATGCCGCCCCCCGTGGCTTTCTCCGCCTCCGACGCCGGCGCTCCCGCCACCGTGCAGGACCTCCTCACCGCGCTCGCCGGGCGCGGTCGGGCCGACGTCGTCGGCCTCGCGGGCGGGGCGCGCGGGTGGGTGGCGAAGCAGCTCGTCGGGAAAGGCCGGGCGAAGCTCCTCCTCGCGGTCGCACCGGGCGAGGACGAGGCGGATGAGCTGGCGCGAGACCTCGCCTTCTTCATGGACGGGCGGGTCCTGCGCATCCCCGCCGACCCCGTCCTGCCCTACGACGACCTCTCGCCCGATCGCGGGCTCGAGATGGAGCGGCTGGCGGCGCTGTCGCGCCTCCATCTCGCGCCCGCCTCGGTGAGGGCGGTGGTGGTCTCCGCGCGCGGGCTCGCTCGCCGGTTGATCCCGCGCGCGGTGTTCGAGCGCCACACCGAGCTCCTCGGCAAGGGCGTCACGATCGAGCGCGACGCGTTCGCGGCGCGCCTCGTCACGCTCGGCTACGCGCGGGTGCCGCTCGTCGAGGACCCGGGCACCTTCGCCGTCCGCGGCGGCATCATCGACCTGTGGAGCCCGGCCGAGGACAAGCCGGTCCGGCTCGAGCTCTTCGGCGACGCCATCGAGAGCGCCCGCGCCTTCGAGGCGGAGGGGCAGCGGACGCTGGGCGACCTGGACGAGGTGGTGGTCATCCCCGCCCGCGAGGCGCTCTTCACCGAGGAGGCGAAGGAAGCGGCGAAGCAGGCCGTCCGCGACGCGGCCGAGCGGGTCGATCGGCCGACCTCTCGGGTGCGCGAGGTGCTCGACGCCATCGACGGCGGGACCCCGTTCTTCGGCCTGGAGGCGCTCCTGCCCGGCTTCCACCCGGGCGGGCTCGCGACGCTCTTCGACTACCTGCCGGAGGAGCGGACCGCCTGGGTCGACGGGGCCGATGCCGTCGACACGGCTCACGCCGAGCTCCAGGCGGAGCTCGTCCGCGAGCACGAGGCGACCGTGCGGCGCGACGAGCTGGCGCTGCCGCCCGCCGCTCACTTCCTCGCCCCGGATGAGGTGGAGGCCCGGCTCGCCCTCCGGCCGCGGGTGCGGCGGCACGGGGTCTGGCTCGGCGCTGAGGAACCGCTCCGCTTCGGCTACGGCGACACCGCTGGCCTGCGCGGTGAGATCCAGAGCGCCCACGGGGACGAAGGCGCGCTCGCCCCCCTCACCCGGCGCCTCGAGGACTGGCGGAAGCGCGGCTTCGCGGCGGTGGTGGCCTGCTCGTCCCGCTCGGCGGCCGATCGGCTGAAGCGGCTCCTCGAGGACCGGCGCATGGCGGCGCGCTGGCACGATGGCGCGCTCGGCGAGCCGGCCAGGCTGTACGACCCCGGCGTCCACGCCCACCTGCTCCAGGGCGATCTCTCCTCGGGCTTCGTCGACGAGGCGGCGCGCCTGGCGCTGCTCTCCGACGAGGAGATCTTCGGCCGCAAGGTGCGCAAGCGCGCCCGGACGACGAAGCTCGAGAACACCTTCGCGGTCGCCTTCCGCGAGCTCAACGAGGGCGACCTCGTCGTCCACGTCGAGCACGGGATCGCGCGCTACCAGGGCCTCACCAAGATGCAGATCCGCGGGGTGGAGGGCGACTTCCTCGTCCTCGCCTACGAGGGCGCCGACCGCCTCTACCTGCCGGTCTCGAAGCTGCGCCAGGTGCAGAAGTTCACCGGCGCGGCGCCCGACGCGGTGCGGCTCGACAAGCTCGGCGGCTCGAGCTTCGCGCTCCGCAAGGCGCGCGTGAAGGAGCAGCTCCTCAAGATGGCGGCGGAGCTGCTCGACATCTACGCCGCCCGCTCCGCCCACCCCGGCTTCGGGTTCAAGGAGCCGGACGAGCTCTACCGGGAGTTCGAGGCCGAGTTCCCCTACGAGGCGACCCCCGACCAGGCGAAGGCCATCGACGACGTCGTGTCGGACATGCGCAAGGACGGCGAGCGCCCGCACCGCGGTCCCATGGATCGGCTCGTGTGCGGCGACGTCGGCTACGGCAAGACCGAGGTCGCCATGCGCGCCGCCATGCTGGCGGTGCTGTCGAAGAAGCAGGTGGCGGTGCTCGTCCCGACGACCGTCCTCGCGAGCCAGCACGAGCGCACCTTCCGCGAGCGCTTCGCCGGGTACCCGGTCCGCATCGCCTCCGTCTCGCGCATGAAGGAGGCCGACGAGGTCCGGAGCGTCCTCAAGGACCTCGCGGCGGGGAAGATCGACATCGTCATCGGCACCCACCGCCTCCTCACCGCCGACGTGTCGTTCAAGGACCTGGGGCTCCTCGTCATCGACGAGGAGCAGCGCTTCGGCGTGGCGCACAAGGAGCGCCTGAAGCGCCTGCGCAAGCTCGTCGACGTGTTGACGCTCACCGCGACGCCCATCCCGCGCACGTTGCACATGAGCCTGGCCGGCGCGCGCGACCTCTCCATCATCGCCACCCCGCCCGAGGACCGGCGCGCCATCCGCACCTTCGTCATGAAGTTCGACCCGGCGGCGGTCAAGGAGGCCGTCGAGCAGGAGCTCCGGCGCGGCGGGCAGGTCTACTTCGTTCACAACCGCGTCCGCTCGATCGCGGCCATGGAGAAGTTCCTCAAGGAGCTCGTGCCGAAGGCGCGCATCGGCGTCGCCCACGGCCAGATGCAGCAGCACCGGCTCGAGGAGGTGATGGGGAGCTTCGTGGCGAAGGATCTCGACGTGCTCCTCGCCACCTCGATCATCGAGAGCGGGCTCGACATCCCGAGCGCCAACACCATCGTGGTGAACCGCGCCGACCACTTCGGGCTCGCGCAGCTCTACCAGATCCGCGGCCGCGTCGGCCGGAGCCGCGAGCGCGCTTACGCCTACCTGCTCGTGCCGGCGCGGCGGCCGGTGACGAAGGACGCGACGAAGCGGCTCGAGGCCTTGCAGCGCTTCAGCGAGCTCGGGGCCGGGTTCAAGATCGCGAGCCACGACCTCGAGATCCGCGGCGCGGGGAACTTGCTCGGGAAGGATCAGTCGGGGCAGATCGAGGCCATCGGCTTCGACCTCTACACGCAGCTCCTCGACGAGGCCGTGCGCGAGCTCAAGGGCGAGGCACCCCGGGACGAGATCGACCCCGACGTGCAGCTGCCCTTGCCCGCCTTCATCCCGGATCCGTACATGCCGGACGTCCACCAGCGCCTGTTCTTCTACAAGCGGTTCGCCCAGGCCGGCACCGACGAGGAGCTCGACGACATCCGGGCCGAGATCGTCGACCGCTACGGCGAGCCGCCCGACGAGCTCGACGCGCTGCAGGCGCTCATGCAGGTGAAGGTGCGCCTGCGAGCGCTGCGCATCCGCGGGCTGGAGGCCGGCCCGGGGCGGCTCGTGTTCACGCTGGGAGAGGGAGCGGCGATCGATCCGTTCCAGCTCGCGAAGCGCGTCACCGCGAGCGAGGGCGCGCTCCGGCTCACCCCCGACATGAAGCTCGTCGCCCACTTCGGCGCCGGCGGGAAGCTCGTCCCGCCCCCGGCGGCGAAGGCGAGCGCCCGCCCGCCCGCCGCCGCGACGGCCCGGGCCACCCGCGCCCAGGCGGTGCAGGCCGCCGTTCAGAAGGCGGTCGCGCAGGCCCGACCCTCCCCCGCGGCGCCACCGGCCGGGCTCACCCCGGCCCAGGAGGCGGCCCACGGGCGAGAGCTCCTCGGGGCCGTACGGCGGGTATTGGACGAGCTAGCCAAGTTGGCGGCGTGACGGACGTTCGGGCGGCGGGGGATGAACCCCCGCCCTACTCCGGTGTAGGGCGGGGGCTTGTCCCCCGCCGACGCCGGGCCCGAAGTTGATCCCGCGCCACGATTGTGCTTTTTCTTCCGCGACCCTCACGGGCCTGCCTGCGGAACAAGCTGCCCGGACCGTGCGTTCGTCGAGCGTACCTTTTCAACCCCAACGAGGAGCACCGTCTCCATGATCCGCAGAGCCTCCCTGGCCGTCGCCGTCCTCGCCGTCCTCGCCTGCTCGAAGGGGCCCGCCAAGAAGGGCCCGGTGGTCGCCTCGGGCGGCGGCATCTCCATCACGGCGGACGAGCTCAAGGCCCGCCTGGACGAGCAGTCGCCGATGATCCGCGCCAGCTTCCAGAGCCTCGACCGGAAGAAGCAGTTCCTCGACAACATGCTGCGGTTCGAGCTGCTCGCGAAGGCTGCCGAGAAGGAGGGGCTCGCGAACGATCCCGACGTCCAGTTCACCATGAAGAAGGTGATGGTCTCGAAGTACTACCAGAAGTTCTTCCAGGACCAGGGCAACGCCAAGGGCGTGCCCGACGCCGAGGTCCAGAAGTACTACGACGAGCACCAGGACGAGTTCCACCGCCCGCTGCGCGTCCACCTCGCGCAGGTGTTTCTGAAGGCCGAGGCGGGCAGCCCCGAGCGCGCGAAGAAGTCGACCGAGGCGAAGAAGCTCCTCCAGAAGGTGCTCGCCGAGGAGAAGAAGAACCCGAGCGCGCTCGCCATCACCGCCCGCGACGTCTCCGAGGACGCGGCGACGAAGAACGTGGGCGGCGACCTCGCCATGAAGAGCAAGGCCGAGCTGGAGCAGGCCTACGGCAAGGCCTTCGCCGACGCCGCCATGAACCTGAAGGACAACGAGACCTCGACGGTCGTGCTCGAGAGCCCGCACGGTTTCCACCTCGTGCGTGCCCTCGGCCGCCAGCCCGAGCTGAACCGTCCCTTCGAGGAGGTGAAGCCGCAGATCGCCGCTCGCCTCGGCAGCCAGAAGAAGACGAAGGACTTCGACGACTACGTGAAGAAGCTTCGCGAGGACGCCAAGGTCCAGGTGAACGACGCCGAGCTCGAGAAGGTGGCCGTGGCCGCCGCTCCGGCCGGCCCGGGAATGGGCGGCATGATGGGCGGCATGGGCGGGGCTCCTCACGGCGCGATGGGCGCGCGGCCGATGCCCGCGCCGATGGCCGCGCCGGCGGCCGCGCCCCCCAAGAAGTAGGGCTGCGGACCGATCGTCGGAGACCCTCCATGCGCTCCCGAGCGCTCCTCCTCCTCGCCGCAGCCGGCCTCAGCGCCGGCTGCGGCCGTTGCGGCTCCCGCCCGCCCGCGCCCAAGACCGGCCCGCGGGCGGTCGCGGTGGTCAACGGCGAGACCATCACGGCCGAGGCGCTGAAGCGCGAGCTCGACCACGCCCGCGCCGCCGGCGCCGAGGGTGGCTCGCCCGACGGCGTCCTGCGGCGGCGCCTGCTCGAGGACGCGGTCGAGCGGGCGCTGCTCCTCCAGCAGGCGCACGCGCGGAGCATCACGGTCGGCCAGGACCAGATCGAGCGCGCGCTCCTGCGCGTCCGCGCCGACTACCCCGGCTCGCACTTCGACGACCTGCTGGCCCAGGAGCGCCTCTCGCAGGCGGAGCTGAAGACTCGTCTCAAGGAGCAGCTCACGGTCGAGAAGCTCTTCGCCGACGAGGTCTTCCCCGGCGTGCAGGTGACGGAGGCCGACGTGGCGCGCCACTACGCCGAGCACGCCGCCGACTTCGAGCAGCCTCAACAAGTTCGCGCCTCGCAGATCGTGGTCCGCACGCGCGAGGAGGCGCAGAAGCTCCGGGAGGAGCTGCGCCGCCGCCCCAGGTCGTTCGCGGACGTGGCCGCTCGCGCCTCGCTGTCGCCGGAGGGGAAGGCAGGCGGCGACCTGGGCTGGTTCGGCAAGGGCTCCGGGATGCCGGAGGTGTTCGACGCCTGCTTCAAGCTGCCGCTCAACGCGGTCTCCGAGGTGACGCCCTCGCCGTACGGGTTTCACCTGTTCAAGGTGACGGCGCGCCGGCCGGCCCAGCGGCGCCCGCTCGACGAGGTGCGGCCCGTCATCTACGACAAGCTCCTGCGCGAGGGGCGGGCGGGCGCGCAGGAGACGTACCTGGCCGCGCTCCGGAAGAAGGCGCAGATCCAGATCGACGAGGCCGCCCTGGGCGCCGTGGCGCCATGAGCCCCGGCCCGGCCCGGCCCGTACTAGAATGCGCTCATGATCGCTTCACTCCTCGCCGCGGCGCTCGCCGCATCTCCGGCCGCCGCCCCGCCCGCCGCCGCCGCGCCGGCCTCGCCCGCCACAGCGCCAGCCGGCCCCCGGCGCGTCCTGAACCGCGTGGCGGGTCTCGTGAACGGCGAGGTCATCACGCTCCACGAGGTGGAGGAACGGGCCGCTCCCGAGCTGCGCCGGCTCCCGAGCCAGCCCGAGGGCCCGGTGCGCGATCGCGCTCGCGCCCGCATCCTCCGTCAGGCCTTCGAGGCGCTGGTCGCCGAGCGGCTCTTCAGCGGGCAGGTGGCCGCGCTGGGGGTCGAGATCAACGACACCGAGATCGACAGCGTCATCGAGGACGTGAAGAAGCGGAACAACCTCGATGACGCCCGCCTCGACGAGGCGCTCGCGTCGCAGGGAATGGACCGCCCCGCCTACCGCAAGGCGGTGAAGCGCGACCTCGAGTCGATGCGGATCCTGCAGGTCAAGATCCGGAGCAAGGTGAAGGTCTCCGACGAGGACGTGAAGAACTACTGGCAGACCCACCCGCAGGAGTTCCGGTCCGACGAGGAGGTGCGGGTCCGTCACATCTTCCTCGCCCTCACCCCGGAGGCGGGTCCGGCCGAGGTGACGCGGGTGAAGGAGCGCGCGGATCACGTCCTCGCGCGCGTCCGCCGCGGCGAAGAGTTCGGCCAGGTGGCGCGGCAGGCTTCGGAGGGCCCCTCCGCCAGCGACGGTGGCGAGCTGGGCTGGCTGCGGCGCGGGACGGTGCAGGCCGACGTGGAGAAGGTCGCCTTCGGCCTCCAGCCCGGGCAGATCTCCGAGCCCGTCCGCACGCGAGCCGGCTTCCAGATCCTGCAGCTCGAGGATCGGCGCGGCGGAGGGCCGAAGCCGCTCGACGAGGTGAAGGAGGAGATCCGCGACCGGCTGGTGAACGAGCAGGGCGACGCGTACCGCACGCAGTTCATCACCGAGCTGAAGAAGGACGCCGTCATCGACGTGAAGATGCCGGAGCTCAAGGAAGACAAGTCTTGAGCCAACTCCCTCGCCCCGCGCCAGCGGGGAGAGGGTCGGGGAGAGGGGCTGGCCTCGATGCCCATCCGCATCGCCATCTCGATGGGCGACCCGTCGGGCATCGGCGCCGAGGTGAGCGCGAAGGCGCTCGCGAAGCTCCGCGGGGCGTTCGTCCCCTACCTCTTCGGCGACGGGCCGCTCCTCGCGGCGGCGGCGAAGAAGGCCCGCCTCGCCCTCCCCAGCATCGCGCTCGGCGAGGCGCTGCCGGCCGCGGGGGCGCTCGTGGCGGTGACGAAGCTCACCCGCGCCGTGGCGCAGCCCGGGAAGCCGGTCCGAGCCGGGGGGCAGGCCCAGCTCGCCTACCTCGAAGCCGCGTTCACGGCGGTGACCTCCGGCGCGGCCGACGCGCTCTGCACCGCGCCGGTGTCGAAGGCCCAGGTGCAGCTCGCCGACCGCCGCTTCGTCGGGCACACCGAGTGGCTCGAGGCGCGCACCGGCGCCGCCCGCTCGGTGATGATGCTCGCCGGCGCGCGCCTGCGCGTCGCGCTCGTCACGAACCACCTGCAGCTCGCCAAGGTGCCGAAGGCAGTCACCGCGAGCCGCGTGCTCGGCACGCTCGCGGTGACCCACACCGCGCTGCGAGGCGACTTCGGCATCGCCCGCCCTCGCCTGGCGGTGTGCGCCATGAACCCGCACGCGGGCGAGGACGGGTCCTTCGGCGACGAGGAGACGCGGCTCGTGGCGCCGGCCCTCTCCCGCGCCCGGCGGCTGGGGATCGACGCCAGCGGGCCGTACCCCGCCGACAGCGTCTTCTTCCGCGCCGCGCGGGGCGAGTTCGACGCGGTCCTGGCGCTCTATCACGACCAGGGCCTCATCCCGGTCAAGCTCATCGACGCGCTGATGGCCGATCCGGCCGTGAACGTGACGCTCGGGCTGCCCATCGTGCGGACGAGCCCGGACCACGGCGTCGCCTACGACCTGGCCGGGAAGTGGAAGGCGAGCCCGACCAGCATGATGGCCGCGCTGGCGCTGGCGGCGAAGCTGGCGGCGCGGAGGCGGAGGACGAAGGCGAGCGCCCCTTCGCAGCGGCGGGGGATGAACCCCCGCCCTACATCCCGGTCGTAGGGCGGGGGCTTGTCCCCCGCCGCCGGCTACACGTTGAACCGGAAGTGCATGACGTCCCCGTCCTGCACCACGTACTCCTTCCCCTCCACCCGCATGAGCCCCTTCTCCTTCACGGCGGCCTCGCTGCCGAGGCGGAGCAGGTCGTCGACGCGCATCACCTCGGCCTTGATGAACCCGCGCTCGAAGTCGGTGTGGATGACGCCGGCGGCCTGCGGCGCGCGCGCGCCGCGGTGGACGGTCCAGGCGCGGCACTCGTCCTCGCCGGCGGTGAGGAAGGTGATGA
>WNGR01000784.1_pt1 | contig 35552 bp, 39 predicted proteins | sample 5407581 | NCBI WGS metagenome assembly WNGR01 (sample SAMN13153383, study PRJNA577476) | soil metagenome | isolation source: 80 cm soil or saprolite under Garry oak tree replicate 2 | place: USA:California | collected 2016-06-15 | reverse complement strand
TCATCCTGCGGCGACCCCGCGTCGATTAGCAGCCATATCTACAATTCCTATAGGCTTAAGATTGTAAAATCTTGTATTACTGCTTCCGGAACAGTCGACCGAGTCATAGACGAAGCTGACGGCGACATTCACCTGCGATTGAACCTAGACTCGGCTTACAGCAACCTCACAAATAGTGGTAACCAGGGGTACCCCCAGTACGGTGATCTGGTGGTCGAGATAATCTGCGTAAACCCACCTAGCCAGACAGATGCGATACCCGCATGCCAGAACTATACCAACCAGATCCCAGTTCCAAGCGTTGGCCAGCACATCACGATCACAGGCCCGTATGTTCTGGACACTGACCATTACAACTGGGCAGAAATACACCCAGTATACTCGCTAGTAATCGGGTAGAATGAGGCAGAACACGGTGGAAGCGGAATAGTAGTGTCAGGTTACGACTATCGTAACTGTTAGGCTGGGCGGGATAGATTCGTACAGGGAAAGCTGGGATACAGTTACTATGCCGCGGTAAGTTCCCGGGGTCGTACTCAGCGCGTTCAGGGTTAAAGTCTGGAATGAGGGACCGCATGTGGCAAAGCCTGAAGGATCGGTCGAAAGTGTTGCCCCGCTGGGAGAGACACTAGTCGTGGTCACTATAGAGCCTATGACTGGAGGGGCGCACTTTAACGAGTCTGTGGTACTTCCATGACCAGTGGTATGTGAGAAGGTGATCGTGACGGGGTTCGTCATCCAAATGACCTTGGACGCGGAGGTTGAGTTGGCGAGTGCGATGGACGAGGCTACTAGGACGGACCCAATGAGAGCAGCAAGCACAATGTGATGACTATAACGTCCTAGCAATGGTATCACCGGATAAATCGTCCGTGCAAGATAATCAGCTTATAAGGATTTTCGATGAGCCCTTGTAAGAAACATCGATTGCAGGTTCTCTATTTCTCTCTTTGTCTTTCTAGCTCTATCTTTGGCTCTCCTGAGATTTCTTATAGACCCAAATTTACAACGCCGAAGCGCAAAGCTCTAAAAGTGGCTTTCGCGAGCCTCGCCGTTTCTGAGTCGATAGAGTTTGATGGAAGAATCTCCCCGCACTGAGACTTCACAGTCTGGGCTCAGGGAAACATCGACTCATGCAGTCCTCAAGGAGTTACGAGTCACTGTATCGGTTTGTATATGCGCAACTGTCGAGCTGGAGAACACTCTCTCGCTCGTCAAGCAGATTCTGGATCTAGCAGATCCTCTGATCGATGTAACGGAAGTAATTGTTGCGACACCCAATAGTTTACTAGCTCAGAGGCTCCAAAGAAATGGGAGTCGTCTAACGGTTCTCTTGGAAGAAAAACGCGAAGGAAAGTTCTCTGCCCTAAACAAGATAATTGCGCACGCGACTGGGAACATACTTGTTTTCCTGTCGGCAGACATCAAGATGGCGAAAGACGCGATCCCCAGACTCGTCAAAGGATTAGCCTACCATGACGATTGGGGTCTTGTAGACTCGAAGGTACGAATGACCAACGGCGACGGTGCGCTAATGGACAAGATAAACAGTTTCCTCTGGGCGATACACAACGCTACCTTGGACGATCTTGATAGTGAAGAGAAACTCGCCCACGCGGGAGACATGCTCGCCGTGAGACGGGAGCTTGTGGATGCAATACCAGATATCACTAACGATGATGCGCACTTGGCACTCGAAGTCCGAAGGAAGGGCTACAAGGTCAAGAGAGTTCCCACATCGCTCGTCTGGATTACCGGACCCCGATCGCCTACCGACTACATGCTTCAGCGAAGCAGAATCCTTCAAGGTCATTTCGAGCTAATTCGGGATTACGGAACGATGCCTACGACATTTGAATTCAGTATATCTTCGAGGCCGTTACGAAGTGCAAAGCTCCTCCTCAAGACTCTCAGCAAGCTTGGACCATCGTTCATTCCAGCCCTCATGGTGGCTGGCCTACTCGAACTCTTCAGTCTCCAAATAGCCATTTTGGGGTCTTTATTCAGACGGGAGCATAAACCTTGGAGGTTAGCGCTTACAACAAAACAAGCGTAGTTTGGATAAAGAATTTCTGCTGGACTTGAAACACATCATTAAGGTCCAATTCGTTGTGGTTCAACTCGTCTTGGTTTTAGTAATCTTATTCCTTCCGGCGTTTGGTATGCTTGGCCTCAGTCCAAGCCCAACAATGAGCCCACCAAGCTCGTTTGCAATCGTTTTCATAACTAGTAGAACCCAAGCATACTACTTGATGGCGATTCCTGACCCTAATGACCCACACCTGTTGTCATTTTATTGGAACGTAAGTGCGCCCAATCTTCCAGATGGAACAGGATCCGTTCAGTTTAGCCATGACGAGGTCGCATGGGCCAATTTGGTCACCTTTAACCTAGTTTCAGGCGAAGCACAGGGGAAACAGGCAATCGATTCCAGTTGGGCCTCACCCGGCCCAAATTATCTGAGAGTTTCATATTGGGTCTCAGGTAATCAATCGCTTTCCGAGGTGTGGATCCTAGAAATCTCCATCAACTATGCTGAAACAATGCTCCTGAGTTTGTTACCCTTCGTCGTTGCTGGAACCATTGTAGCTGGTGCTTATTTGCTAAGAAAGAGGAATAGACAATCAGCGATACCTACACCGTAGCGGATAGCAGAAAGCTTCACATTTCATTTCCCGAGACATTCGGGGCTGACTATCATCGACGTGAGATTAGCAACATTGCCCAGTTAGTGCCAAGGCAATTCCCCATACTTGACGTGGGATGCGGAAGTGGATTGATTAGCAAGGTGATCCCAGCTGAACTCTCATACATCGGCATCGACTTCAACCCCGACTATCTGTCTCGTGATTGGATGGGACGTGCAGTCGACGGAAAGATTATGGGGAGTATCCTCAGGCTTCCCTTCAAGTCAAACTCGTTCAAGACGGTGCTTCTTCTCCACGCTATAGAACACTTCCCCCAACAACTGCAAACACCTCTTCTGAAAGAAGCATATCGGGTTTTGTCGCTAAATGGCACCTTCATAATTAGCACGCCCAACCGTGGAACGTTAAGGAATGCCGACAAATTCCTGCCTCCCCACAATCCTAAACACTTTCACTGTCTCCGCGTCGAAGAGTTGCAAGACCTCCTCGATGAGATAGGGTTCAGAAAACTTAAGCGACATGGATACGACATTTTGCTGGAATACCCGACCCCTCTGGCGAAGTTAATACCATACCATCTGCGAAGAGACCTCGCCGGCGTGTTCTCTGTTCTAGAGAAATATCTGATCTTCACATCTACTAAAGGGTGAGAACAGCTTCAGCAAGACAACAGGTCGCCCACAACTTGAAACTAACAGACTCAATGTCTTCTATCTTTCGAAAACTCGGCTTGCTGACCTCCTGGCGGAAGAATCCCATGTTCCTGCCGTTGCTTGGAGGCCTGCTGTTGCGAATCGCTATTGCCCCGTGGACAGAACAAAGATGGGATAGTTACACTAGTCGACTGATGGGGGCGTACATCTTTGGATTTGGAATTAACCCGTTCCTTCCAGAAACGAGTTGCGGCTGCCCTGCTGTTCTGAACTACTCGTATCCGCCCCTCTGGTTAATGTTGATCATTCCGATATTTCGACTCTGGCTTGCAATCACTGGGTACACGTTCCCCTCCGATCCTGCGACATTGTGGGCGGCGTGGGGCTCGACCGGAAATCTATTCGAAGCATACCGAAGTTTCATACCCGCAAACCTGCCCCTACTGGACCTATTCTTCAAAACGCCAGTAATGGTGTCTGATGTCGCCATTGGATATCTGATCTGGCTAATTGGTGGACGGACGCCGAGGGCGGCCAAAATTAGCCTTCTAGCATGGGTCTTCAATCCATACGTTCTCGTAATAGGGTCTGTGTGGGGAGAGTTTGACAGCCTGGCCGCCCTGTTCCTCTTATTATCTGTATATTGCCTCCAGAGAGAGAGGTTCCTATTGAGCGGTATCTCGTTAGGTCTGGGAGTTGCAACCAAATTGTTCCCCGCAATAATCTTTTTTCCCACAGTTTTCTATCTTCTAGTCAAACGATCGGGGTTCACTCGGTATGTGAGTTCGTTGTTGATTTCTACAGCTGTCGCGCTCTCTAGCGCGGTCATCTTCGCGCACGGATTCGACTATTTGAGCAGATTGTTGATTGGACGATCGTCTCCCAATTATGGAGGAACCCCTTTTTTTTCAGGGCTTACATGGATGCTGATGTTCAATCAGTATCCAATCCCACTCAAACTCCCTGTCTTTCTGATAATTCTACCCATCCTTCTGGTCTTTTTCATGTTCATGTTTCGAAAATCGCTCAAGAAACCGGGCATGGTGTTTCCTTTCCTGACGGTAGCTTTCCTTGGGGTCTACCTATCCTACCCTAGCATCAATCCGCAATATGTTGTCTGGGTTCTCCCCATGCTCGCCGTTCTTCTAGTGCCTAGGATGATCAGTAAGTGGTCCATTGTCTTATTATCGGCAATTCCTCTCACATTCCTACTCACGAAATATAACCCTCTATATCTAGTCAGTCCAGCCCTAATATTCGACGAAAACAATTATCTGCCTGCGTCAGATGTCGTCAAACAACTCTGGAACTTCCCACCACAACTTCCTGTGCTTCTCGCAGCATTCTTTACGGTAACGATCATTCTCACCATCTACGACTTGTTGGCGAGAACGCAGGTCCTAGAGCATCCGATCTGGAGCGTCAAAAGCTCTGAGTAATTCCATGAAAGTAATTCAACTAACCCCTTGGTATTCTCCTTACATCGGTGGGGTCGAATTACATGTCAAATCCATCTCTGAAGGGCTGCGTCGCATAGGTTGCAATGTGAAAATTTTCACATTCACGAAGACTAGGGAGAGTGACACAAAGTCATTCCGATTTCTTAGAATTCCTTCTGTCCACGAATGCTACAGCATCTTACCTCTGCCGCACCTGCTGACTGAATTAATGCAGTCGGATACTGACATCATCCATGCTCATTCGTATGGTTACCCAATGGCTTGGGCAGCGGCTTTTGTCAAAAAGACTCGTGGGATCCCATTCGTTTACACTTTGCATTCTGATCCCTACAGTAGGGTTTACCCCCTGAGTGATGCTGGGAGGTTGTTGCCAGTCAAGGTATCTGACATGGTTATTGCAACGACAAAGTTTGAGAAGGAACACTTGATCGGCATGGGAATCGATTCCAACAAAATCAGGATAATTCCACAAGGTCTCAACGTGGGAGCTGTTGGCTCAAGACCCATCCCTGAGCCCTACATCTTGTGCCTCGGCCGAGTGGATTTTCATCACAAAGGTCAGGATATGCTTCTACGGGCATACGAGACGGGGAGATTTCACCACAAACTCGTCTTCGCCGGAGAGGGGTCAGACCTCCCTAGGCTGAGAAGGACGGTTGCTGGAAACCCGAACATCCTAGTTCTCGGATCCATCCGCCCGCCGGAGAAATGGGCGTGGCTGGGTAATGCTGATCTAGTCGTGATGCCGAGCAGATTGGAACCATACGGCCATGTCGCTTTGGAAGCGATGGCACTTGAAAGGCGACTTGTGGTGACAAAAGTGGGCGGTTTGCAACACATCGCCTCACCCTACGCCGTACTGTCGGAACCAAACGCCTTGAGCCTCTCGGATGCGATGCGGACTGCCCTAGAAGGAGACCACGAACTTAGAAATGTCAAACCTTCGACAGCGTCTTGGCAGACCATCGCCGAAGAGACTTTCAAGGTTTACAATGAAGCGATCCACGCTCGGCAGGCGTTGGGTTAGAATAGACATTTCACCAGCAGCATGCTCCCTCATGATTGGGTTACAAGCGAGACATGTTTCTTTGGCGGGAAGGCAAGCAGTTTATCCCCCCGATGAGATTCTACAAGACAAAACCAAAGAAAACAAGCCCCGGCCCACAACTAGGACAACACACTAAAGAGATCCTTGCCGAACAAGGCTATTCCTCGAAGGGGATCAAGGGACTCAAAGCAAGCCATGTCTTTGGATAGAGAATTTTGCGTATGTCATTGTTTGCAAATGCTCCAAGGAGCAACATGAGCCAACAGAATCGAGTGAACAAATACTGTTAACAACCTCGAACCCATCCTTGGATAGTTGGAATCGGTCGATCGATGAGTCATCTAGTACAACTAGTTAGGATAGTCACTTTTCATAAGAGAAAGATGCGCAAGTCAGCGGCCGACCTTTTTGTTAGGGACGATGTTGCTGCAATGGGCTGGCCTGTCGTGGGCAACCTTCGAGGCAAGAACATGGACCAAATCGAGAGTATTCTAATGAATAGGTACAAGTACTCCAAGAATCACGCAGCCAATGCTGCAGGACAACTGCTCGCCCTACGAGACCGCGTAAAGGAAGGGAACACTGTATTCGCCTACCAGTGCAACAATACCGTTGCCCGAGTTGGAAAAGTAATTGAAGAATACAAGTTCAACGAGTCAAACGACCTAGGAGATCCCCAAGGTCCCTTCAAGTATCCGCAACAGATCCGAATGGAATGGCGAGACAGACCAAGAGTACCCTTTGACCGAAGCCTACTGCCCGATTTACAGGAGTGGCTCGCAAGAAGAGGTACCATAGTTTTCTGTGACTACGACCTCGACGCACTAGAGGCGGCGCTTCGCAGAATCCCCTAGCTCTTGAGCATAGATGTACAACCAATAAGTCAATCGAGCCCAACCACGCAGTAGAGTTAGTCCTAAATTCATTCATATTCCTCTGTGGTTTCATGCCAATTGCACAGCAACAATCAACCTGCTACGTCATTATGCCCTTCTCGGCGACGAATACTCTAGACAAGAGTGGCTGGACAAGAGTCTTTGAGACATTATTCAAATCCACCATAGAGCTTTTCGGCCTGACATGCCTAAGATCGAACGTCAAGACCGGTTCCATCTTACACCACATAGTGACAAGTATTCATGATGCAGTCGTGGTTCTGGCTGACATAACAGATAGCCGACCGAACGGTGTTCTATGAGCTTGGAATCGCTCATGCAATATCCGACCAAGTGGTCATGGTTAGCCAGAGGATCAGCGAATGTCCTTCAGACCTCAAACAATACGGAATTATACCCTATTCTCCGCAGCCCTCTCACGAGCAGCTGATCCAGTTCCAATCGGATGTCAAGAATGCCATGGTCAGCGTCCTTCGTCCTGAGACCAAAGCAAGCCCTGTTTCTCAATACATAGGCCGGACTGTGAAGAAACTAGAACGAGAACTGGCCAACCCTATCGCCTCCATGGAATGTGGCAAATGCCGTCGAACATATGATGTTAAGGTCGGTGAGACGACCAATCTGATTTTGGAATTGGCCAAACAGACAATTTAGGACGCCGGACACATCCAGTGGGAGTTGAACACCAAATCAAACGACTTTGTGGACATTGGGAGTACGCCACCTTCAAAGGTTTGGTCGAATCGAAATAGAACATTTCGATTCAAGACTTAGAAAAAAGGAGCCAGACACTCACCGCGTCATTTGGGCGCACGATTCCCCTGGAGCCCCGCAAACGCGTGGCCTTAGTCAGTACTTTCACCCGAGTATTACTTGAGTGGTCCCGTGACAAGGCTGAAATGCTCGCCACGTGTTCGGGAAATGTAGGTTGCAAGAGCTTACCCAATTGCCAAGCGGAGCTTCCTCAATCCTCTCAATCGGCCACTTCGACAACTCGGCCAGGGTTTCAATATTAGGTGGGGATTGTGAGAAGGTTCTCGACACACTTCCCTCGCATATAGTAGATTGCGCTGTTACTTCGCCCCCATATTGGAAAATGCGTGACTACCAAATCGGGACAGAGCATCGAGATGGAGTGATCGGAAGCGAGGAACTGCCTGAGGAATACGTAACCAAGCTCGTGAACGTTTTCCGGCAGCTCAAACGTGTTCTGAAGCCCAACGGTTCTCTGTGGTTGAACATTGGTGACCGATACCACAACAAAGATCTCATGGGCATGCCATGGCGAGTTGCTCTTGCAATGAAACATGATGGCTGGATTCTTCGAAACGATGTTGTGTGGCATCATATGAAGGGAACGCAAAGCTCGAAGAATCGCCTAAGGAACGTCTATGAACACGTCTTTCATTTCGTTCAGCAAGGCAAGTACTACTACGATTACAAGAGCATCCTAGTCAAACACACTAAGTTCCCGACCGTGACAAACGGTAGGTGGGTCTCCGCGACCGGAGTGAGCGGGGACAAATATCGTAGACAAATCGTGGGGTCAAAACGTCTCACAGAGGTCGAGCGTAGAAATGCGTTGATAGCTCTTGACGAAGTGATAGAGAAGATGAGGAAGGGGGAAGTAGTCGATTTCCGAATGACAATCCGGGGACAACAAAGGCTACTTCACAGCGATAGTACAAAAATTAGCGGAAGAGCAAAAGAGCTCGAAAAGAAAGGGTTCTACATCATAAACAGTCATGCAGATGGATACATACCGTCAGACGTATGGTCGATAGTCCCTGAAGACGAGGTTAGAGATGATACGTCCCACTATGCCGCATTCCCAATCGAACTGCTCACAATCCCAATTAAGGCAACGTGTCCCCCGAGTGGGATTGTGCTGGACCCCTTCGTTGGCACTGGAAGCACACTCGTTGCAGCTGTTCGTTTGGGTCGAAGAGCCGTGGGAATTGACATTTCGGAAGGATATTTGGAAATTGCCAAGTCAAGACTAAGAGAGCAAAACCTGCTTCTTGTCTGAAACCCCTATTCCCTTTTTCTTCATGGTCTTGCGAACATTCTCCACGAAGTCAGACGACGATAGAAAGGCGCCCTCCGGAGCGCCACCCAGAATCCGTCTTACGCCGTCCGTGTCTGTACTCATCCTCCGTTGAAATATAGGGTCCCATCTCTTCTTCGCATCGCTCCACACCATCTTGAATATGCAAAAGTGTATCGGGTCTTCATCTTTGGGGTCATGCAACCCTCCCGTATCGTTATTCTTGTTCATGTATTCGAGCCCAATGTCTTGTAGTGCAAAGACAATTTTCTTTCTCCAAGACTCTACGATTAGCCCCTTCTTGTATGCCTGTTGCATCATGGTCTTGACAAATTCATTCGCCCAGTTTATCCCGACGCCATATGATTCTCGGCTGAAAGTGCCCGTCTTTCTGTATTCTTGAACCGCTTCCCACGGGGTCCCTGTTGTTCCAGCAGCTTGAGTCTCCACGCAAATGAACTCGTCAAGCTTGTTTCTCTTCGCTAGGACGTAATCAACCGAGCCTCCAACACCGATGGAGACTTCTGGAACCCAGACTAGATCAGCGCTTTTTGAGTTCGGCAGGTAATTCTTTTCTATCGCCTCAAAGACACTAGGCACTTGGAATCTGTAACTACAGATTATCACTGGATGGAAGTTTTTGGAGAAGTCCGGTCTATAGCCCAGCGTGCATACTCCTATCTTGACCTCAGGCTGACTCTTTCTAGGTTTCTTACATTCAACGTCCAGAAACGGACAATGCTGTTTGGCTCTTAGCTCCTCTATCTCTTTGGTGCGTTCTGTGTAGGGAAACCCAAAATACTCAGCTGGGTATTTCTTGAGAGGAGGCTCCACGGGAGATAAAAGGCAGTGTCGCTGATATCAGCGTTTCTTTTCTTTCGACTTCTCTTCTATGATGAAAGGTCTCCTAGCCCTCAGCAAGGACAGATCCTCCTCAAGCGAGAATCTCTCCGTGCAACTAGGACATTGGACCACTAAGGTCGTTGACCTCGACCGCTCTCGCCATCGATGGGAGTTGTTAGGCTCCCTAGCGAGTTCAATCTGCCTTGTGGCGACGACCCTCAAACTCTGAAGAGGATCCCCGCAATTCCGACACTTCAACGTAAGGAGGACCGGGAACCGAAGTAATACTTAGGAGATTAGACACGGTTAAGAATCAGACCGATTGTTTCCGAGTCTATGAAGTACGCCAAGGAGATTAGAGTTCGTCTCAAGGAGAGGGTTGGTGAATTCGCCGAAGAAGACCCACGCGACTACCCCAACCTCTGGATCCGAATCGTAGATCGCAGGAGACCCTCTGGGTTCATCTACCTTGTTGGGTCAGGAGTCGGCAAGATTGAACACTCACGGAAACTCGACACCTTCAATGGGGGAACCCAGCTTGGGTTGCTCGTGGAGACCATCTGTCGAGAATGGAGAAAAGCCAAGAAACTCAAGCGCTCGTAGAAGTCCAGAACATCCATCTCCAGTGTCACTTCGGTGCTTTCGCGAAGATAATCCCACCAAGTGTCTTGCATTTCAGAGAAACGTTCAGCTCTGATTCTAGAGCAATCGACTACTAGAACGGGCCAGGGTTAATGATTGTGTTCAGCAGAATCGTTGTGAATAGGAACCAGATGATGTAGCTGCCAATTCCCAGTGTTATATGCTTATTTGGACCCTTCAACTCAGTCGGACCGTAACGCAAGACGTACTTGACGAGGAAAACGGAGATCGCGTAGATTCCGATTCCCATACTGATCGCTGAAGCCGTTCCCTGAACAACATCCGGTCCATGAAGACCCAGTGCATTATACAGCAGTCCCGCCAGCACAGCAAACCCGAGACGGGTCCAGTAGACGAGAGTGGTTGGAGCGATCATGCGGGTTTTCTGAGGCTCAGAAGGCTCAAGAGCCAGATTTGACCCCGGACCCGCAACCAATGACGATCGATCACAAGTCTATACGCGCTGCAGATAATATTTGCTAGGCCCTTGATTCTTGGGCAGTTCTATCCGACAAGAAAATGGAACCCTTTCCAGTCCCTATAGGTCGTCATTTTCCTGGGAGGGTGCGCAGCAGTCGACAGACCCCCGAGATATCCTCGCGCTATTCTCTTCCCAGCTGCTTGACCATTTCCTGATATAGTTCGTCCCGTTTCTTGTCAGAATAGCTGCGGTAGATTAGTTCCATAACTTTGTATCCGCGCTTTCTCAGGAGGGTTCTGAGTTCCTCATCCTTTGCCGTCTGAACGGCCTTTAAGTGCGGCATACCATCGACGAATACTAGTGTCGGTCGTGGGCTGGTAGGAAAGTAGAAGTCGACTGTTGTAATCGGTATCTCTACCTGTGTCTGGTAATGGATCCCGGAATATTGTAGTTTGATAGCTAGCTCGGTTTCCATACGGCTGGGATTAACAGCTAATCGTTCACGCCAGTTACTGTGACTCGACACCTAGATGGTTGAGCCGCCCAAAGCTACTTTTCTCAGACACGAGAATGAAACTGAGTCTCTTACCCGTACCAAGATAGTCCGCGACACGCTGACCCCAAATTCGAAACGTATTGATGGCGAACTACTTCCACCTATTCACGCTTGCCTGCAATCGAGCCTACCGACTCCTTCCGTCTGATACGCTCGACAAGGCTGTCAAGATACTCGCGATCCTTCCTGTAGGGACGGATGGCGGTTCTTGAAATGATGTAAGATCCAATCAAACCTATCCCAAGAGATCCGAGGTAGTACCACGGGTCGAGGTAGGTTAGGGCATTGCTGGAAGGTGTGGGGAATCGTACCTGATACCATAATAGCAACAGAGCCACAATCGCAGCCACTAAGCCAGTGAACTTGGCGAGGAAGATTCCCAGCACAAAATCAGCCTTTATCGTAACCTTCAGAATTTCGAGGTCTTGGTTGAACTCTGGTTTGTCCTCTCCCATAGCCACCAAGTTCTCTGGGATACATTTTGACTGAGCGATATAATTATTCTGAGAACGCGAGAACCCACACTACTCTTCGCGCAACCTGGAAGAACATCGCTAAAGGGTTTAGCCTCTGAGAATACTTTCTCCTTGTACTCTTGTTTACTTGGCAGAGTGCCACAGACGCAGGACTTCTTCGGTCTAGAGACTTGCTCTCACTGATGTCAAGTGGTCCTCAGGTAGAGCAAGAAGTAGGAACGGAGATAACAAATCCTATAGAACTTAAGAACATCACAGTGTCGGGCAGGCCGTCTGGCAATGCGAAGATGGCTCTAAGACACGTAACGCTTGACCCCATACACGGCAGAATCGAAATCCCCTCCTGGCTAACGCGAATCGATAGAAATCCCTCCGTCAGACGAATGATGTTCATTCGGCAGCTGGGGCTTAAGGCATACATTGACTTTCCAGGTGCTATTCACACGCGATACTTGCATGGACTGGGCGCGATGCATCTCGCAGGAAAAATAAGTGACTTGCTCGCTGAGAAAGAGAAAGAGAAAGGACACACATCAACAGCTGAAAACCTTCGCGACAGTAAGAATACTTTGATGGCTGCGGGTTTCCTTCACGATATCGGTCACGGCCCGTTCTCTCACGCAGTTGACCATGCCATGAAGACAATAAGCGGGAGGAGCCACGAAGACTTGGCTGGAGAGATAATCGATAAGAAACTTGGGACTCTCGAAAGTCACGACCATATTCCCTTAAGCTCTATCAAACAAATCATAAGAAGAGAGCACAAACTAAGATTCATTTCCGAAATAATCAATGGTCCACTTGACGCAGACAAACTTGATTATCTGATCCGCGATGCACACAACGTAGGTCTTCGTTACAGCATCGATGTTGATCATTTCGCGAACTCATTCACTATTCTTGGTGACGTCAGAGACTTTGAGAAATGCTACCTTGGTTTGGACGACACCCTTGAAGCAATAATCACAGCTGAAATCTTCATTTTGATTTGGAAGAGCATGTATGACCTAGTATATCATAAGGAACAATCGAGAATAGCAGAGAAAATGCTTGAGAAGGCAATTTTGAAGGGCAAAGAAGACAACCCTAACCTAAGCGCACATTTTACCGACTTGGACAAGTTTATCGAGCTTAATGATGATGGTCTGCTTACCCTTCTTGAGCAATCGGGGGTTTTTGCTAAGGAAGTCGTAGTGGGAATCAGAGAGAAGAGACTGTATGAAAATACCCAAGTTGGACTAAATCTAAACGAAGAGGATGTAAAGATGAGCGGGAAATTCCTGACAGATCTCACGTCTTCAGAAGACGGGGCGTCGTTAGGCGAGGACCTCACTCGCAGGGTTTGTGGCGAATTGGGCACCGAACCCTATCAGATAATCTGCGACATCGTCAAGAGTCGCGTTCCGAGGCGCATAGACTTGGATGATATCGATCCGGAAACGAAAGAACCCCGAGAATTGAAAGAAAAATCTGACATTTTGCCCCATATAGAGCAGAGAAATGTCTTGAAAGTCTATGCTCATCCTGGGTTTACAATAGACGAAAAACGCTTAAGAAGTGAAGTGGTAAAATCAATCGAAAACTGGTAGGGTAGAGTACTGAACGAACGCGACTTAGTATTCCTTCTTTCGCTCTTCTACCATTCAGGGGGCTCTGTTGACGGACGGAAGCGGCTTCAGAAGATGGTATGTGTAATGAAGTATAAGGAAGGGATTCCATTTTCCTTCGAATTCAAACCATACTTCTACGGTCCTTATTCGGAAGACCTGTCTGACGTAATCGAAACACTCGTAGGAGCAGGACTGCTTGTTGAAGAACGTGAGTTAGTCTGGCCGTCTCGTCTCGTCCGATACAGATATAGCTTGTCTGGAAAAGGAAAGGAACTTTCAGACAGAATAGTTCGCGACCTTGAGAACGACAAGATGGAGAAAAGAATCGAAGACACCTCGGGCAGATTGAATGCTCTTCCTATCAATGAGCTGGTCTATATAGCGAAGAGACTTCCTCTCTCTAAGTAATCGATATACGTTGATGCCCTCAAAGAGAGTCCATCTTCCTCGCCACTTTAGTGGGGTTCCGATAAGCCTCCGTCTTTCTCTTTCGAACCACAGCGCTCCTCGAAGTTCTTGCAGAGACCCACGAGAGCCTGCCACTGTAGGCGCGTTGTATCCGTCTGAAGTGGAGTCAGGGAAAAATCCCGTACAAAGGAAAATTTTGGAATCCAAGCGAGGGTCACTAGCCAGGGTAGTCTCTTATCTGGGCTGTCGTTGTGAAGTCGGGTTGTCCTGACAGCGTTAGCGGGTTTCCCATCTCAATATCTTTCTGGCGTTGCGGCTTTGAGGAAGGCGTATGGATCTGCAGGAGAAGATCGGCCATGCTCGTCACTTTCAACGCTTGATAATTGGTTAGATCATCCGTGAGCTCTAGAGTCGTTGTGAAATTGTCTTGACCATAATGGTGTTTCACAGTAAGGACCCGTAGAGTAGCATTCGAGAGATTGGCGCTTGGCGCGTTGATAGTGACTTTCTGTCCTGGGAGGATGTCAGGTATCCCGGGAACCTGGATCGTACCTCTCAGTATCGGATTGTCTAGCCGAATGAGTTCTGCTTTCGCTAGGGCTTGTTGGGTTGTAGCATTCCGGTGCTTGGCACTGGTGAGACTCGTCTCTCGGGTACCGTACTGATTCTGCCTGGTGGAGTTGGTGGCTACGAAGTGGTTTTGTCCCTCGATGTAGACCCCGTCGACCCAAATGTTGCCGCCTGCAGGCCCTGGCGCGTTGAAACTGAAAAGAAACTGAAATTGATTGATGTTTGTCCAATTGGCGCTAGGACCAGGCACGAAGTTGTCACCGTAGGGTCCAAAGAATACCTCGAAACGATGCCAGTCACTAGTGTTTACTCCGTTGACATCAGGCATCGAAGGGCCAGTGAATACAGCGTTGGGCGCTGTAGTGACACACTGGAGCTGTGGAAAGAAGACGGCCTGGTCGCATTTGACAAAGAAAATGATTCTTGCTGGCGTGATCTTCCCGCCAAGCTTTGTAATGTCGAGAGCAAGGTTTGCAGCAGATGGATAGTTCAGCGCTACCGTCGTCGGTGCAGGTGACATGCCTGACCAGTTGGCTTTGATGCTTTGTGAACCTACTTTGAAGTTGCCGGCTGTGCTGTCATTGGATACGGTGCTGGATCCTCCGACCCCGTTGCTACTGAAACTCCAAGAGCTAGCGTTGCCCTCGGTGAACGAGTCCCGGTTTGATGGATTGATGTAAGCTGTGATAAAGTGGACTTTATTCTTGAGGTTGAGAATATCTTTGCGGAAATTATTGAGGATGTGTTCACTGCCAACACTCAATGTGTTAGGATAAGTGGAGGGATTCGGGTCGGAACCCCAAGCGCCTAACGGAGCCAGATGGCAGTTCTCTGAATTGTCGACCCAGAACTCGGCAGGATAGGTCGTGGCGTTGGTAGGATCTCCCGCGGTGAGAAGGTCGATGCTTTGTTTGATCGCGTCAAATGCTTGGTCGTTCTTGAATAGCATGTAGGTGATGGCGGGTGGACCCGCGATGTTCTGGATGTAAGTTGTGCTCAGCTGGTAGCCGTCCGGATTGACGAAGCTATTGACGATATCATTGATCGTTGCTTGAAATGTCGTGATTGAGGGATTGTCTGAACCGCTACCATAGTCTTTCGCGACTAGGGCGTTGAGGAGGGCTTGGGCCCAGCCACTGCACTGAACTTGCAATAGATCTCCTGCAGTGTCTAGGGAAGGGTCGAGCTCCATGATCGAGCCTCCGAAAACCTTGCTGAGCTTTCGAATCTGGAGATCGTCCCGCAGATAACCCTCGTAAATGTAGACGTCATCATAGAAATCGAGCTTGAAGCTTCCAGCGGTATATTTTGCTCCATCATTCTTCAGCCGAAACGAAGCCTCGTTCACGGCTGTAGTCGACGCGGTCGTGTCGGGTCCTACGGCATCATCCTGGCTTGTCAGAACGATGGACTTGTTGGTCATTATTGCAAGATCGATGAAGGCTGTGCCGGCTGCTGATTGATTCAACCATTTGAGGCTGTCTACGGTTTTGCTGGCAGTGAGATTCGTGGTGGTTACCGCGTAATTGAGACCCAGAGTGATCGTAATTGTCTGGGTCGTAGCATCGGTGAAGGTGATTCTGAAATCAATGGTGGATCCTGTGGCGATTGTTCCAGCCTTCGCTCGTAGGGCGATCTTGTTTGTCGTGCCACTTGCTAGAGCAATGCCCGGGCCTCGAGAGAAACCGTTGGTTGCGGTAGTTCCTGAAAGGTTGAGAACATCGCCGTCAGTTGTAGCTGTTACACCTGCATCCGGAGCATTCCAGTTGTGCGTAGTCCCGGACTGGAGAAAGCTGTCTTCCCGAAAACCGGTTCCGTAAGCGTGGAAAATATCGATCTCGATTACTGGTTTGAGGTAGGGTTGGGGCATCTACTGAATTGCTCCTGTTCCCGTATTGCTGTTGAAGGTCTGAGCAGTAGCCGTGACAACGTCGACCTTTTTGAGGCGCAGTCTGAAGTCGTAGTATCCGACTCGTCCGGGGTTCTGGGTGTTGCTGAGCTCTGTGATCTGGTACTTGTAGGCGACCCGGTCGCTGGCGAACCATTGCCAGTTAGCTTCAAGCCAGACGCCGACAAGGACATCCCACCACTGGTCTCCCGTGTAATTGTTGGGAATAGTGGTGGTGATGAGAGTGCCTCCCACCTCGATCTGTGGGCTGGGACTTCCGAGATCTTGGAGGACGCTTCCTTCTCTGCTCGGGATTTGTAGGTCTGCGACCCGTCGTAACAGTGGCAGCTGGAGGGGCTGACTGGCTGCTGGAAGTGTTAGAGTTTCTTTGAAGAGGTAGATGAAGTCGAGGAGGACCGTGAAGTTGAAGGTGCCCGTTTGTGTAGCTTGGGATTGGACGATTAGGCCGAGCCGGTCGATGGTCTTGCTCGCTACCTCAGTGGTGGTTGCTACTACATAGCCGGTAGTTGGAGCATTCCCAATGATAGTGACAGTATTGACCTGAGTGGTGCCATCAGTGAAGTGGGTATATGCAGTAACGATGAAATTGCCTGTGAGGACTGTGATCTTTGCCCGGGCGACATTGAAACCGTATGTTGTACTGGAGAGGCTGGCAACACTTCTGTAGATTATCGCTCCATCTACTGCGGCAGGATTGGTGAAAGTGCCTGACCAGGTGAGGATATCTCCGTCGCTTGATACGGTTACACCGCTGGCACTGGCCGGATTTTGCTGTGTGACGTTGGCATCGAGTTCATCGTCTCTGTAGCCTACTCCTCGAGTAAGTGTGATATCGCCGGCTGCCATCTTATCCTCGCCTCACAATTTCCCGGGCGATCAAGATCTCAAGCTCGCGCTTCACAGCCTGAGCAGCTGCAGTCGGATCTGTGGCGCCGTAGATGTTGATCGTGGGAGCGATAGGACGTCCGATGGTACCGGTCTTCCCTTCAGGGGTGATTGTGACGCGTTCTCTGCCCGTTTCCCCTGCGAGAAACATGGTAGGACCCGTGACGGTAGTGTCGAGGCCAAACTGTCCACGTCGACTCCCGGCTCGAGATTGCGCCTGGTCAGCGGCAGTCTGTCCGCTCGCCCCAGTCTGGGTTCCGGCTGGTTGGTTGATCTCCTGGGAGAGACCCCAAGCGATGAGGGCTGCTGCAGCGCCTGCAAGTAATGCCCAGCCCAGGGGTCCTGATAGCGCGTCTGCGACAGCTGTGGCCGCGTTCATGATGTTCTGTGCTGTGGCTGCTGCTAGGACTGCTGGTGCGAATCTTGCGAAGATGCTGATCAGGCTGCCGACTGCTGCAGCTAGGGAGAACGTCTTGTCCAGGGCTTCAGCCTGTTTCTTGCTGAGAAACCCGAACTGCTCTCCTAGATTCGTAACGAGAATTCCGGAGCCTCCAAGAATGGAGATGGCGCCGCCCAGGGCGCGGACCTTGCTCTGGATCGTGTCCGTCACATTGCTGACTCTGTCGACTCCGTGGAAGATGAGTCGGAGGCTATGTATGGTTCCTAGTCCGCTAACGCTCGTTGTTTCTCACCAATGAACAGGAGTGACGCTACGGAGCTGAGAACCAGGCAGGCAAACGCGAGCTCCCAACTCTCCCAGAGAGCGAACATTCCCAAGACCGGAATCCTGTACTCGCAAGCAACGCCGCAATAGAGAGCGAGGGATAGGATCTCGTCGACGACCATGAGGAAAATTCCAGTTGTGAGGCCAGTGATCCAGAGACCGATGACTCGAAGGTTCATTTCTTGCCCATCTTATCCTCGAGTTCTTGGTGTGCGGAGTGTCGCCTGGCCGCAGAAACGTGGAACAAAACCAGTAGGCCGCTGGCTATCTTCGCTGGGAGCCGATCGACCTCGTCAGGAGTCCAGCCGTATTCCTGTCCGAAAATATGGTAGCGTACGACTCGTCTGATCTCGTCTTCGTGCCCTTGAGGAATCAGGGCGGTGTCGCGGAAGGCGAGCTCGGCAAAAAATTTGCTTCCTCCACTGATATCTCGTTCAGTTCAAGGACCTTATCCATCAGCTCCCGGTAGAGCCGGTATGGTAGTTCCTGCATAGTTTTTTCAGTGAACTCCACTGGTCCGGTAACGCTCGCTTTCATCAGCGCATTGATGTAGGATATCTTGTCCTTGCCACTTGCAAGGTTCCGCAGCGCCTCATTCGCCTGGGCAACCGTGAGAGTGGAAACATGATATGTGCCCTGGTACTTGACGTCGTAGGGACGGCCGATTTTGATTTCGATCATTGTCCTATGGCTTCCGATTCGTCGGCTCGCTCGAGGCCAAGTCCTTCCAAGATGGAGTCAACACCAGCAAGAAATTCGGGCTCCAGCTCTTCAACTGCGGGCGCCATGAAGGGCTGAGCCGCCATTTTGCTTGTGCCGAACTCGACGAAAGTCGCATATGGAGTATCGGCAACGACTTGAACCGGGTCGAATGCCTTGGGAGACCCATCTGAATCTACGTCCTCCACATCTTCTCCGAAAACAGGGCCGATGCTCTCAAGGAGATGACCAGTTCTGACCGGTACAATCTCCTTCGCTCTCTCCGCAACTCGAAACGCAATCTCCTTCGCCCAATCCTGGACCGCTGCAAAAGCTTCTGCGGGAAGGGTTTGCATGAGACGGGCAATATCCGCATCGTTCTCAACTGTGACTTGAACGCTCAAACAATCACCATCTCTTCAACGGAACTTGTCGACAAAGCGGCCCATAGTGTCACTGTTCACGGGTCCAAGAAAGGCATGGTCCCAGACGTGAAGAACAACACGGAGCAACAATCCTACCGCGTTGACGGTCAGGTTGTTCTTGCGAGCGACGAACTCCAGTGCCTTGATCAGATCATCCGCAGCCTGGTCTATGTTTTCTTCTTTGCTCAAACGATGACTCCTACCTGCTCAAAGCTCATGTGATACTCGCCGTCAAGGCTGAGAAACCGTACTTCTCGTAGACAACCTCGGTGGGCGAGAACTTGAAGTCGTCCAGCTTGTGGACCTTGCAACCTGAGAGAGTCACCGTGGAGGTGGCTGTCTTTAGAACCCAAGTGATCGTCACGCCTGTGTCCGAGGTCAAGTTAGTGTACTGGTTGACGTCCTCCCAGACAATCGTGAACGACCCGGCTATCCGGCGCTGTTTTGGCGGAAGGAACTTCTGCTGGCTCTGCCCAAGCACGTGCAATCTCTCCAGGTTCCGCTCGAAAGTCACTGAGAATTCTCGGACATCAGGATTCACCGCCCCAATCGTGACCGGGTTCGTCCCGCCATCGTAGAATGTCCATGGATTGGTAGCGGGGTCTGTTGCAAATGCACCCGTTCCAATTGGGTTGGTGGTTGATGGTACGGCTATGGCCTTTGCCTGGAGCTGACACTTCGCTTTTGTTAATTGGCCAGTCTGAGATGAGATCGTGAAGGACCCGATTCTGGACCCGAGAATCTGAACGAAGTTCTCGACTGTGTTCAGTTTCGCGCTGAACAGGACGCTGAGACTCTTGTCAATGGTCCCAGTACCACCACCTTGGCCGATAATTCCGTATTTTGCAAAGGTGGAAGTTTGAAGACCGAACTCGATATCAATCGTGTAGACCTCGGCCCCCTTTAGAATGTACTTGATGTCCTCGGTTCCGACCTGTGGGATCATGATGCTCTGCATGTCGGCTTTGGGATCGAAGTTGTCGACCGCGCCGATCCAGTTCATGGTAGGATTGGTCGGGAATGTTCCATACGTCGTCTCCTCAACGTACTGAGGGTTCTTGACGACAAACCAGCCGCCGCTCGGGGTAATCGACATTGTCTATTCTCCTATTGTGAAATTCGATATCAGCAATTGTTTGAGGGGAACTCTGTGAGTCCCTCGCGATACTTTCTGGGAAGCAAGGCTCGATGTGATTGTCCGGATCTCGAAATGCTTGTAGAGTTCGCGTGTTGATTCGCTGTCGTTGTAGGTCATCAGCCATTTTCCTTTGGCGTTGGTTAGCAACAGTGCTAGGTCCGCGTGGTCCTGTTCGGTAAAGCTGTAGTAGCCCTCGGATACGACGTTCATGTACGGCGGGTCTAGGAAGAACAGGGTCTGTTCCGTGTCCCAGTTGTTGATGCAGTCGCGGAAGTCCAGGCAGTCGATGTTGACGTGCATCATTCTCTGGCTGATGAAAGCGACTTTTTCCCAGATCGATGTCCATCGGCGGCTGCCTCCTCGGGAGCCGCTGCGATCAAAAGCCCATCCTTTAGTGGGATCCCCAACAAAGCCGCTGGTGATGCTGTAGCACGTTCGAACAGCCGCCTCAACACGGTCGATGTCAGCACCGCGAAAAGAATTCTTGAGCTGACTGCCCCATCGCTGGTACAGTTCGCGACTGTACAGTAGAAATTCGCACCGCTCGAGGAAGAGAAGAGGATGATTACGCAACGTTTCAAAGAGATTGACAAGCGCTCCATCCCGGTCATTGTAAACTTCGATCTGGCTGGGTGGTTTGGCGAGAAGTACGCTAGCTGCGCCGCCGAAAACTTCGACGTAGATCTTATGCTGTGGCAATAATTTGACGATGCTCGGCGCTAAGTGGAATTTCCCACCTCGCCAGGGAAAAGCGGCTTTTCGCTTCGGCGTATTGTTTCACGAGTTGTTCTCGAAACCAGTTAGAAAGAGGGAGCAGTTGATCATCGTGGAGCAGACTGGAACGGCGCCCTGCACTGCTGTGGTTTCGTCGCCAGTCCTGGTAAAGCAACTTGCAGCGATTGCAAAGAAGCATCTCGAGATAGAAGGGGGGCTTCTCAGCCCGATTGTGATATCGTAGGACGTAGACGTTGTTGTTGCGCTCAGGCCTTACCCTGAGCTCTTCGATAGGCGCCTCTACATCGCAGTTGTTGCACTTGAACAAAATGGAGGACTTCGAACCTAGCTGCACGTTGCTGTCCAGTCTATCGTGAACGAGTAGTCGCCTGGGCTGTTGAATACTGCGGTGTCATAGGTAGCGTTGACGACGATCTGGTGTCTTGGGAAGAGTCCCTTGAAGAGGAAGCCGGAGACGAGAGCTGTCTGGGTCGCTGTAGCGTTGATGTTTTCGACGCAGTCTCCAGTGTTGAGAACTGTGATCTGTTTCGTGACCGTGGTTCCCCAGGTAACGTTGCCAAAGTCGAGGAGGGTCGGTGTTACGCTGATTCCGGCGTTCGTTCCGTTGATTATTCTGATGTGACCGGTCGTTTGCTGGGTCGCGACGAGCCCGGCGTAGACTGGGATTTCGAAAGCGAGAGTGCTGGCCACAATCAGTAATACGGCTATTTTTCTGTTCATTGTCTCACCTCAGCTGGTGCTCATCTCGAAGATGATCGCGGTCGCTCGGGCTTCTATGTGGAGGCGTGGAGCTTCCTTGTCGAGCTCGCTCTTGTCCTGCCACGGGCTTAGGAGGAGGTGTTGTATTCCGGATCCGGCGGTCTCTCCGAGAATTCTGATGATGCGACGGATCTCCGTCAGCATGTTGTAGAGGTCCACGTGGGCATTCTCGATTGTCAGCTGAGGGCTGGGAAGGACCCAGACGTGGATGGCAATCTGTTCGAAATTCGAGTATTTTGTGATACTGCCGACCTGGATGGGCTTGTAGGGCTTTGTGAGCGGTCGAACTGTGATCTGGTGGGGGTGGAGGCGCTGCGGCACAGGTGCGAACCACCTGTTGGTGAAGTGGACCTTGCTCGGGTCCTTGGTGGCGATACCGCCTGTTGCTGTGTCCTGTGCTGGGCTGCTGATCGACCAGTTGTTGTAGAGAAGATTCATCACAGCGACCGCTGGTTCGACAGAACTCATCGAAGCTGACTCCGAACAGAAGACTGCTAGAGACCGTAGAACTTCCAGGAACTCGGGACTGTGGTTGCGTAGTATACTTGTTCGAACGGGTTTAGCTGAATGGCTGTGGGATCAACGCCGAGAGCAGCATCGACTGCTGAGGATCCAACGGTTCCTTCGGCATCGATAATGTGCGTGCCAACTGCTCCCACCTGATAGATCATGATTGGCCGGTTAGAGCGGTTTCTGAAAGCGTTGCCAATTCCCGTGCCGACTGGAACTGCAGGAGTATTGGCTCCTGTTCCCCAGCCTCCACCATTCTTCCATCCCCATCCTGCTGGGGGTGGCTCGAAATAGTACTGTCCATAACCTCCCGTCATGATTGAGCCTTCAAGGATCGTTCCAGTCTGGTAGTTGCCTGGGCTCCAGAAGAGCTCTCCACCAAACACGGTTGCCTGAGTCCCGCTTGGCTGGCTGATCCATGTGACAGCTGAGGCATCAGCGTTAACGACTGTACATCCTGCAACGTGTACCCGATAGATTGTCATTGTTCGGGATACGTTGTTCTGCAGGAACGCCCGGGCGTTGGCTAGAGACACGTAGCAGCCGCGAAGCTCAAACATCACTAACGCGGTGCCCTGGGTTCCGACAGCCCCGTTCTGGATCTTCGCGACAGGCTGTCCGTTGCCGAGGTATGTGTCCATCACTGAGATGCTTGAGGTGTTGTAGTCTCCAGGGTTCTGGTTGTCAATTATGAGCGTGTTCAGAACGCAGTCTCGTATGGTTACTTTACCACCGCTGGCATGTAGTCCCGCGACTGTTCCTGCTGGCTGTGAATAGAAGACACGGCTTATCTTTGCCCAGCCTGCGAACTTGCCTACGAGAAGGATTACCTCTCCGTAGCCTTGGCCTGAAGTGTTCCCTACCGTTGTAAGGTCGATTGTCGATTCTTCATTCCCGGTCATGTCGATGAGGTTTGTGAACCCGCCTGAGACTGTGTTGAAGAATGAAAGATCGAAGAGCCAATTGTTCATTGGTCCTTCTACTGGACTCATGTTCAGGTCGTAGCCCGTTAGTCCGGTTTGTCCATTGGCGTCCATGCCGAGGTGGAAGAAGCGCATGTCTGTCATCGCTGCGCCTCCAACAGTGAAGAATTTGAGGCTGTTAGCAGCTGCTTGTAAAATCGTTCCCTTACTCGTTTCCCCTTCGACGCGTATTCCCGTTTTTGGACTAATGTTCGAAAAAACAGGGTAAGTGGAGTCTTTTATGAAAACGCGGCTATGGGCTCTTGTTATTGCGGTTTGGATTCCGCATGTTTCCGGGTCAGCGTTAAGGCCTGAGAGGTAATTTAGCCCGTAGAGTCTGTAGAAGGTGCGATTTCCCATCTTCTGCCAAATAGTATCGTTACGCCTGACTGTCGGCGGATTTACGGTAACGCAAGGATGAGGGTGCTTGCCTCTCCAATCGATCTGTGGAATTACGATGAAACTAGTATGACGGGGCACCTGGTCGCGTGCTTCTTCGTTGTCGATCCAATCTGCGACCCGTTCCGAGAACGGTTTCACGGGTCGAACTTTGTCTCTGCCAGGCTTGGGCCATTGTTTGTTCCAGTCGGCAGGTGATCGAGTGATCGGCACTCGGGGGGTGGGGTCTGGATTATCGTAGCCGTTAAGCAAGAGATATCACCGTGTTGATTATTACTGCGAAATCGTTTGCGGTCTGGTCGGAAGTTCCTTTTCCGGAATCTGCTTGGTAGTTGATCTTGCTCGCATTTCTGATCTGGTAGATGATGTATGTATAGGGCGCGTCGAGTGAGCCTCCGCTGTCGCTAGCTGATACTGACAATGCGAATCTTGCTCATGCATTGGCTATGGCGTAGTTGATGACTGTGGCAAAGTCAGTGATTGTGGGGTTGTCGGCGGTGCCTGTTAGTCCGTTTCGGGCATAGAAATTTCCCCCAGTTGCGTAAACGACATACTTGAATGGTTCAGTGGTGATGGTGTAGGGTGGAGATGCTTGGTAGATTACACTGCTCATTGTCTTGTCAACCTACATATGCGGCTGGTCTAACGGCTCGCGATTCGAGCCGGACGATTCTTTCGTCTAGGCGTTTTTTGAACATGGAAATGTTCTCGGCGAGTCCTAGTTGTGATCCCCAGAACATGACCACGTCTCGTGCTGCTACGCAGGAGGAAAGGTCACGAATGAAGTCAGGGACGCTCGTGTATCCCCACGTGTATGTGACTCTGTAGTAGAGTCTGTGATCTAGTCGGAGGGTATTCCAGACGATTTTGCCTTCCGGATAGTAGACGAGATAGCTCTGTGGTTGTTGTTGGTTTCCAACGGGTCCAACTAGCAGTCCGACTGTTTGTTCAGGGAATCCCTGGAAGCCTGGCATCCAGACTTGAGGTCCGGCGTACCACCAGTCGACCTCTATGATGCTGAGCAGAGGCCGGTTTCTGAGAATTATCGTGCCCGCTCGTGGGCCGGTTCCAATCGCGTCATAGGTCTCCTGGGACTGGTTAGTATACCAGTTGTGGTTTGAGACGCGATCGACATAGGAGTCGGCGCGGAGTATGAGATCCGTTACCTGTGCGGTGGTTGGAACTGTACTGCTGGTGAATGCGAGATTGAGAATATTGGTGACGTCAGTTGGGGTACTATACGGCAACGATTAGGACCTCTTCAAAGATTAGCTTGGTGCGGTCTACAACCGGGAGTCTCCAGAGCTGGTTTTGTATGATGAAGATCCGGATGCATTCCTCGCAGACGAATCCGCCAACGACAGTTCGGCCTGCTGAAAACGTGTGACAGCTAGTGCAGGTTGCCTTTTCGACTGAGGCTTGGCTCATCAAACCTTCCTTCTGATCTGTTGTAATTTGGAAAGAGAACGCGTAATGCTGTTGTAGGTGGAACCGGGAACATCGGGTTGAGCGGGACCCGTGGGAGAACCTCGTTTGCTGGGAAGCCTCTCTCGAGAGGAGTGGGCCGCTTTGCTATTTGTTGCAAGAGTGGGGATTGTCCGGCGTCCTGGCCGTGGGCTTTTCGGTATGCCTGGTCGGGTGAGAATCCTGCGAGCACTCCTTCTACGTTCCATCTTGCAAACACACACATGCTACATGTTTTGTTGTCGCCATAGGGGCAGTTGAAGCAGGGGTAGGTTCCGTCGATCCTCTTGCCGTTCCGGTAATATCGGGCTGGGAGAGTGTCCATTACGGTGTCAGCTTTGGTAAGCGTGTTAGTCTTCGAAGGACGGTGTCGGTGGTTCCGTCTCGCCAGACTGGCTTGAATGCTGGCGCTGGAAAGTGAGTTTCGATGAGCATTCCTTCCTCAGCGCCGTCGACGTCGATCTTGATGTGGTCGAGCATGAGAGGGACGATTATGACGCGGGGTTCGTTGTCGAAGTTGCGGTGCAGTATCCGTAGGGCTTCTGGATCTCCTTCGACGCAGACCACTTTCTCAGCGCCGTGTTTGAGGTAGAATAGGGCGGTTTCTCCGCAGCCGGCTCCGATGTCGAGGATTTTCTTGCCACATGGCAGATATTGCTCATGCCACATCTCCAGTTCCGTTTGGACAAGAGAACGGTGGACGTCGTCGAGTTCTATTGAATCGAAGTCTCCGAGTGTGCACATGATTTAGAGATGGTTGATCCAGAATCGTTTCGCTAGGGGTCCCAGGTAGAGGCTGACGCTTGGGGCGTTCTCGTGTTGGATGGTCCAGTGGTTGACCATCCGCATTCCTTTCTTGTAGTGGAAGAGTCGGGCGTAGATGAGCTCGCCCATAATTGGATGGTTGATGAGAACGGGAAGGATATCGCTGCTATGCCCTAGATCACGGACTGCGTCATGGACGTCGCCGACAAGGCGTTCGTCCGTATCGAACCAGAATACCCAATCATCATCTTGGGCCTCCTGGAGCATCCGGTTCATCTTGGCCGTTTCGCTCGAGTAGCGTTCGGCTGGTGCAGGGATCCATTCTGCCCTGGCAGCCTTGACGAGCTCTTCAGTATTGTCAGTGCTTGCGTTGCCGGGTTTGTACTTGGCTTCATTCGCGTCCGGATAGTAACCGTCAGCAACGACGATCCGGTCGACTTTGCCCTGGAGACCTGCCAGGCAGCCTTCGATGATCTTGTCGCTGTTGTAGGCCTTGACTAGGGCGAGGATCAAGTCTTCAGCTGCAACTCAACAGTCGCTGATACTGTCGGGCTGGTGCCGGTGAGCTGCTTTGTTACTTCGATGAAGTTGCCCATGGGTCCTGTGGACCCTGGATTCGAGGCGGGCACTGGTATGCTGTCGCGCGACTTTCCGGTTGCCGTTACGGTCCTCGTTACAAGTGAAGTGTAGCGTGTTCCCTTTGAATCGCAGGCGTATACTATTACTATGAAGCTGGGGCTGGTGCCTCCGATCGCGGTGACGTTGACGAGCAACACCCCCTCTACAAATCGGCCAACATCCATCGGGCCGACTGCCTGACCACCTGCTCCACTCGGGGGAGAGAACAGCGAGGTCTCTGCGACAGCTGCGACTTCAGAACCTGAAGCTGTCCAGTTCTCACCCTCGGTGACAACTGTACCTCCGGTTGCGGATCGTCCTTCTTGAGTTTGAACTACTGGCATTTTATTTCACAATTTTGAACAGATATTCGGAATTGAGAAAAGTTGACCGAAAAGGCCAACCTGATACCAGGGAGATTGGCTCCCGCGTGAAAATAGACGGGAGGAAGAAAATTTGGCTAGGCGTGTTGGATCGAGCCTGTGAAAGCGTCCAGAATGAGCCCCGTTTTTCCAATAGAATGGGTGACGATCCTAAACCCAACTTGAAGCGCCCATCTTTGCACTTCCGAAACAATGTCCTCTGCTTGTGCCCATCCAACTGCCTCGTTGGAGACAAGCACGTGTGCGATAGCGTCGTTTGCGTTGGAGCCATAGTTCGCGATTGCTCGATCATAGACCTTGTCCACGAAAAGTCGCAAGCCGAAGATCTCAGCGATACTACCTGATCTCAGGTAATCCGCGAGGGCTGCTGTGAATTGCACCGAGGTGATGTTGGATTGTACGAATGGGTACCAGCCTATTTCGACGCCACCGGTGCCCACTGCTGGAGACTGGGGGATTGTAACGAGCGTATCCGGCCTTCCACGCTGGCGTTCAATTTGACCTCTGATGTTGAAGATGTCGCTGTACGCGTAGTTAGTTGTCTTAGCATCAGCCGCTGCGCCTACGAGTCTTTTCGTTGTGGTGTTCGTTGCGAGTACTGTGTAGATGTCGTTGTTCATCTGTTGGTTGATGCCGTTGCCGTGGGCGATCCCTACGACTTCGGCGAGGTTGACCGCAGCCTGTCTTTGGGCCATGTCGCCAATGAATGTCCCTATACGGAACATTGTCAGAGCCGCTGTGATATCGGTGAGCGTTGGATCCTGAAGTGTGACGTCTGCGCTCGGTTCACCCGATCCGGATGGAGTTGGTGTGATAACTTGCTGGAAGTGAAAAGTTGTACCTCCACCTGGGGGTACGAGCTCTACTCTAGTGAAGCGCCTGGCGTCGACCAGGGTGAGCAGTTGTATGGCTGCGCGGGTTGCGACGAGCTGGGCTAGTGAGACTCCACCTGTTGAGCTGATGACTTCACGCACTGTCAGTTTGGAGTATTGCTCTGTTAGACGCCCAAAATCAAGACTTTGGGCGCTCATTGCTGGACCTACTGCCACTGCCAAATTTTCATTGTTCCTCCTTTAGATTGGTTTCTGAGAACGGTGTAACCCAGCGCGTGCTGGTGTTACTGGAACGGACCGAGTATGTCCTAGGACCGACCCTGTCCGGAAAATTCCTCGGAGAATAATCCGAGGATCCGAAATATTCTGAAGAGAATTGGGAAGTTTACTGGAACTGAATCAGTTCCTGGACGGCGCGGTTCCAAGCACGCTTGGCCGGATTGAGGTAGCTGACGTTGCTGTAGGGTCGTTTCTTCTCTTCGCTCAGAAGATCATCCAGCCTGCTTGTGGGCAGTGTCGACACGCTTGTGGCTGCCATTGTGGGCGCGATGTTCGTCACGCTTCGGGTTTTGACGACACTCTCAGCGATCTCTGGAACCGGTCTGGCATCTGGAATGCTGACGTCTTTCGAGGATCCGATTCCAGGCTTGCGTATGACGATCTTCCTGGGCGCTTCCTCCTTGGGCATCTTGCCACGATTCCAGGCCGCGATAAGTTGTGCGACGTTTTCTCGGCTCATAGTGTGGTTGGGTCGTGTGAGGGCTTTGACGAGCTCCTCAACTCCGCCTTGCTCCATTGCCTGCTTCGCCTTCTCAGGCGCTGCGAGCTGTGTGAGGGTTGCTAGGATTCCCGCGTTGGTCGGTAGAGAGAAGGCTCGTGCCTGTATTGCTTCGGCTTCGCTGAAGAGGACCTGTGGGCCCTTCTCTTCCTTGGTCGGATTGGCATTGATGTTCTGTCCTTGTCCTGCCATCTTTCGGACCGGGTCGACTGTGACCCCGTCTTCTTCCTCTTCCTCGGGACGTTCGTCAGAACTGTCAGTGCCAGGTTTTGCGCCCGGTGTTACGCCGACTGGTTCGTCGTCTTGTTTGATTCGTTGTGTTTCTTCTTCCTCTTCCTCGGAGCCTTTGTCGCTCGGAGAATCGTATGCATTTCCAGCCTGGTGGGTGTCGCCGGCGCTGCCAGTTGCAGGATTGGCCTTGGACCCTTGTTTACCAATCGGCTTGCCTGGGATGTGGGAACTTGGACCGTGTTGCTTGATGCGTTGTGGGCGTTGGTGTTCTTCCTCTTCCTCTTCTTCAGAGGTCATAGAGCCAGCACTATCTTCTTCCTCTTCCTCCTCCTCTTCTTCTTCGCCGGCAGCATCGCCCCTCTCCAGTCTGTACCGTTTTCCATTGTACATAATCGTCTCTTCCTCTTCTTCTTCACCATCTTTGGCGTGAGGGTTAGAGCCGGGCTTTGCAATCATGGGATTCTTCTGGAGAGATCTATCGGTCTTCTTCGGTAGGGGATGATCTTGGTTGCCCATGTCTTGCATCGATTCCTCTTCCTCTTCTTCCTCGGAATCCATGCCGGTTCCTGAAGGAGTCTGCTTACCAGGTCCCGGGCTCGTGGTCGTGGTTCTGCCAGTTTTCGGAATCTTGATCTTCGCTGTCTTTGCATCTTTGCTGCCTGGCGAGCCTGCTGTTCCCGGGGCTGCTTCTGTCGGCATTCCTGTTCTTCCACGTTGGTAGCTTGTTCCACTAGCAGTCATGGATCTCGCAGCTGACCCTTTGTTGTCTTCAGGATCTACTTTGAAACCGGTATCAGCTGATGTGGTTGCCTGGGGTTGAGTATGGAGGACGTTGGTTCGCACTGCTGGCCTTGGAAGGCCGGGTCTGATGTCGTTGATTCCACGGTCCGGTGAAGGTAGTGGTCCTTCGCGTATTTTCCTTGGGTTTTTCGTGTCGTTCGCTGCTTGTTTTTCCGCATCTTCCAGGGAGAGATCGTTCTCTCGAATCTGGATAGTCGTGTTTTTCACCTCAGAATTTGGATTCAGATAGTGTTCGCGGATCAAGTTGATGGCTGCAATGTGGGCTGTCGGGATCCCGGGGAACGGTGTTAGAGCAAGTTCTGCAGGCTTGAAGTTCCGGATCAGCACGCCGTTGCCTGTCCATTCTCCCTCTCCTTCACCGCCGATTGAGACGCCGCGGATGAAAGGTGGAACTGTTTTGGACCCGGCCACTTTGGTGAACAGTTTCTCTTCCATGTAGCCGAGGGCGTCGAGCCAGAGACCTTCGATCCGATCTCCGTTCATCGCCTCTTCGACATCATAGCGGGCGCCAGTGATCATTCCCACGACTCTCTCGCAGTGTTCGATATCGTGGTCGAGCGTGAACGGTCTCGGGTTGACCCCAGAACTGGGATAAAGCGGTGCGGTCTGTTTGAGCAGTTCTCGAGTGTAGATTCTGCCGTTCAGGCTCTTACCTGGGACAGCTGCCAGGATGCGAGCTCTGAACGCGACGAGGCCTTGTGGGGCGCTTTCGAGGATGGTGAACTGGTGTGTCCGCATGTGATGATCCTCCAGCCATTGACGAGCCTGTTCTTTCTTCGTCTTTTTTTCTGTTAGCGTTTGCGTCGTGGTCTGTCCTCTTCCTCTTTGTGATCTGCGACTGCCGCGATTGCTTCGTCCATCGAATTGAAAGGCCCAAGCGCCGATGGGTCCACAACTTCTTCAAGAACAGCGATCTCGACCTCACCTGAGGACTGCAAGGTTGCAGACTTGTAGACGCCCACGGTTTCTTTCTGATTGGGCTCAGCTTGTTCCTTTACCACTAGGATGAGGCTGCTGGACCCGCAGACGGGGCAAAACTTGGCCTTTGGAGAGAGAAGACTGACCTCTCTACAGCTACCGCATTTGTATTCCATTTTTCTCACGCTGTTGCGAAGTTGATCGTGGTGAAGCTGCCCGTTACATCTCCATTCTGTAGAGTTGTAACCTGACCGCTGGATTCAAACCGGTAGTAGTGGCTGTTAGTCAGCAACACATGGATCTGTGTTATTCCTGCGGGGAAGGTGGGAGTTATCGTTCCAGTTCCAGCGGAAAAGGTGACGCTGGTTCCATTGAATGCGGCGTTGTCGTTGTTCGGATCTTCGAGGTTGATCGAGTTTACATTCGTCTCGAATCGATGATAATGTCCTGTAGTGGGCCGAGCATGGACTGTCTGAATACTTGCTGGTTTGGTTACGGTGACTGTGCTTGCCACTTTTTCGTTTCACTCGGAGTGTATTGGACCTTCACTTTCGGCACCAGGATTGTAACGGGCGATGCGTCTACCGTCTGGATTCCATCAGCATCGACATGCCCACATGGGCTTTCACGGTTAAGATCTGAACGCCACCTGGTTCCGCAGATACTGCAGATTCTCTCGGCGGGTCCTGTTGGCTGATTGTCCCAGGGTAGAGCGGGACCGCTATCTAGTTTGGTGCTCATGCCCTAGTTCGCGTCTTGATTTTGCGGCGTTCTTCCGGCTGCTTGATGTCCGATCCTAGCGGAGGTGGCGCCGGCGGTATTGGTGGTTCGAACATAGTTCCTGTTGCAGCAGACTCGGGAATATTCAGTCGATCGCGAACATACTCGGCGCTTACTATTCCTCGCTGATAGAGATCTGCGAGAGGTGCTTCGTTGGCACGCCAATCTTCCGGGGTGATCGGGTTGAAGCGCCAGTTGACTTTGCTGGGATCTGCTGACTGGCTCACTTCTTCGACTTCCTTCGAATATCAACTTCGGGCCCATCTCCCAGTTGTCTACCTGGACGGAGATTCATGAGCAGACGCGGGTTGACATAGTCAACAACGAGATCCTCGACCTGTTGTTGGTACTCTCGAGTCTCGTCTTCCATAAGCTCGAAGTTGAGAGTTCCCCACTTTATCTCCTGCCCGCCAGTCATCGTAGCTACGGTGAGAGGGATTCCAAGTCCTAGCAGAACTCTCTCCTTGTAGTACTCAAGGAACGTGTCGATGCGTTCGGTCCCGCCTTTGCCCTTGTAGACCTCTTCCATCGTCGTATCGATGTCGGTGTAGACATCTTCTCCAGGCATGCGATTCTCAATTGCTTGCTTTTGACCGAGAATTTCACCACCAGTCGGAATCACGCTGACTTGCTGCCCATTCTCGGTGAAGTGGACTCCGCCGAGTTTTACGTGAAGCGTTGAGTCAGCTCTCTTCTGAACAATGGTCGGAAGGAACTGTAACATGAGAACATAGCCCTTAAGGGCGAAAAGAGTCTCGCGGTAAGTAGAGTAACCGTAGATTCCACCGGTTATCTTGTTGAACTGGAGACATAGCACCTGGTCTGGATGGAAGTCAAGTTCTGTATTACTCCCAAGGACCGCGGTTGGCGAAAGAGGTCCTGCCCATCTACGCTGTATGTACTTCTCGATTTTGACAGTTGAGTGCGGTTCGTCCCAGTCTGATTCAACCCCGGAACTCGGCATCGGTGGAATATTTGGCGAAGGGTCCCAACGTTGAGGGTGGATCTGGATTCTGAAGGTGCGAGGGTCGGTATTCTTTAAGCCGTAGAATTTTGTCGCGGGCTTGAAACTCTTGAGAGGTCTAGGGGCTCCGGTCGGATTGACGGTTGCCATACCTGGTTCCCCCGTTGACCATTTGTAGCTGGCACCCTGGGCTACATCGGCTGGAGTTCCCTCGGCCCACCGGGCCTCGCTGTTGTCAACTGATTCGATGTAGGAGTTACCCCAGATTAGAGCGTTCTTGCTTGCGTCCCAGAGGCTACGGAAACATTTGCGTCTCTCCCATTCCGCCAGTAACTTCTGGTTGAGGGTCTCGCTACCGGAATCGAATTCGAAGCCTGGCTTCCAGATCTGGCGAGTCTTGAGTTTGACCGCGAACGCGGCCTCAGGAATGAAGATGTACGCATCGAGATACTCCCAGTACCAGCCCCAATCGTCGGCCCATCCGAAGGTAGGAGCGTATTGTCCCAAGACTGGCGTTGTGGAGGCGAGGGCAAGATCTGATTCTGAGATTCTGCCCTTCGCGATCCAGCTTAGCGGGACTCGTTCCATGATAAGCCGAGTGTTCTTAGGCGTGAAAAGGGCTGCATTTGATCGAAGCTGGAAATCTTGAGGAGGCTTTGCAGCCCTGGCTGGTGTCTTGCCTAGGAGGAAGGAAACAGGGTTCCTCGTTCTCTAACTCCCCCGTAGGATGGTTTGATTACGTGTCCGAATGCTGCGAACACTTGGAATTTTGGCACTCGCCCCACAAGTCTTGTCCCGTAGCACGCGAGCGCCAAGGCCCAGAGTCTATCGTCGTGAGAATCTTCAGGGTGGGAAAACTGGATTTGCCCTGACTTCAGCATTTCATATCGCTCTGCGTTCATTTCGGCAACTAGCTCAGAGTCGTAGGGCATTGCCAGTTTCTGGGTTTGCATCATTTGCTTGAGGTTTCCGAGGATGTCGGCTTTTGCTCGGTAGAGTGAGTAGGATTCCTTCTACTTGGGGAATCCCGGACTTCCTCATTTCTTCTGTGATGAAGTCCCCTACTCCCGTGACGTCGGTTGAGACTCGTCGAATTGTTTGCCATCTTGCACAGAGTGCCTTCACGTAGCCTATGACGGAAGCATATTCAGTTTCCAACGCGAAGCGGTGCATGTGGATGAGTTTGGCTTTTCGAGTCTCGTTGTCGTATTCAATTGCTGCGACTACTGAGTGATCTCTGTGCTTACCGAAGTCGACTCCGATGTAGATGAAACGATCTGTTATCTTAGATTCGAACGAGGCGTAATCGAGGTCTCCATCGATGCATCCGGTTATGAGGGCCAGGGGAAAGAACGTCTCTTCGTCTTCTGCGAACTCTGCTTCCATCTCTCTGGTCCATCTCCACGGGTTTGTCTCCAATTGTTTTCTGATCTTTTCGAGAATCGAAGCTTTGAGGGGACCGTTAGGTTCCACTGCTTCTCGCCAAGACACTTTGTGTCGGCTGAAGTCCGCGTATTCATCGGCCAGACAAATCTTGTAGAAAAGACTGTCACTTGAGCCCGGAGTGCTTGAAGCGATGAAGGACCCGTTGGTTGTTCCCAAAGTGAACAGAATCGCGTCGTAGAGCTCTGCGTCATCACGAATGTAGTTCATTTCATCGCAGTAGACAAGATGTAATGTGGGTCCCCGAATGGTCAGTGGACTATTTGGATAGGCTTCTATGGTGCTTCCGTTTTCGAAAACCAACCTCGTTTTTTCGATAATTTTGATCAGTTCTCTGGGAACAAGTCTTGCCATCTCAGCTACTTTTCGGAGCACGAATCTGCTTTGTCTGTAGCTTGGCGCAACAATGCCGATGTGAATCCCATTGTTAGTGATTGCCTGCCAGGTCATGCGCGCAGCTACAATGTACGACTTACCACTTTGTCGGGACCATCTGAGGGCGATAAATTGCCCAGTATCCCTGAGGAACCGTTCTTGGTATGGGGTTGGTTGGAATCCGAGGAGGCTTTTGCAGAATTCTACCGGGTCAGTGGGAATCGCTGCGTGGGTCGCTCTTACTTTGACTTTTCTCACGAGCGCCATGTCCAGGCGCAACGATGGTCCGCCGAAGACGTGTGACATCGTCGGTCAGTACCTGCCTCTTCAGCTCGTCAAGCTCCGAACGCAGATTTTCATATTCAAGATCTCGAACAATTCGCGTTGAAACTTGGGCCAGGTAGCCGAATATTGTGAACCATCTCTGTTGCACCCTTGTGCGGGTCTTGTTTGTGCGACTTTTCTGGTAGGCCTGGTCCAACAGAGAAACTAAGTTGTCTAAGATCTGTCTACGAGCCGAGAATTTTAGATCCGCGACCTTCTTCACGGGGTCGCCAAGGAGTTCTGAAACTACCTTTTCAGATTGCTTTGAGTCATTACTCATTTTGAAGCTTCCTTTGATTTGAAGTACCAGCTGAGTACGACCGTCTCTAGTGTCGACAACAATCCTATGACAGCGAGAGCCTCCTCGGCTCCGTATCTTAGTGTTGCAACCGAGATGACGACGAAGTAGCCAAGGGTTGTAACGACCGCAAGGATACCTCTCCAATCCTGCTCTGTGACTTGCTGTCCGGCAATCGTCACTCGTCTTCTATGAATAATCTTCATGCCAGGTACAAGGTCCTGCCTAGCTCTCCACTAGGGAGTCTTTTTGTTCGTGGAAGAAATCTTGGTTGGTTGAAGATGGTTCGGCGCCTTTTTGTTTGGTTAGAAAAGGAGCTTAAGAGCTCCCCCACGTGAGACACTTGACTGATTACGCCTAGGGGAATGGCGAGCCATTTCCCGGCTGCCTGCTTTTCGTAGAGGAGTCGCCCGTTTGACTCTTCGTGGAAAACCTCGTCTAGGATTAGGTATCCGTTTGCTACCTTCAAGTAACGTCCAATTGTCGATACGATTGCCGTGGTGGTGTCGCGCAGTTGAGTTCTTCTCTGGTTTGCGAGACCTTGTTCGGTTGTACCTTCAATGGCGTCTCTCCAGACTACTTTTACGATGTCTCCTTTGAGGATCCGGCGGAGCGGGAGAATTGCCCTTGAATCGCTCGTCTAGTACACCTTCTTGTCTCGGAGATACTTGTCCAGGAACACCAAGAGCAACGCCACTAGTGGAATCCCTCCGATTGTTGGCTCTGCTTGTAGTTGCGGGATTAGCGTGGATAGGAATGTGGCTATTCCGGCGGCCGCTGTTACTCTCAGGATTCTAAGCAATGCTCTGAAGCTGGGATTGTTGCAGGCTTTTTGCCAAAGTGTTCTTTCGATTGATACGCTCAGTTTTTGCACCTCCAAATTGGCCTTCTTCGGCAGACGGCAAATAGATCTCTATCGTATCCGGGAGATCGGATCACTTCACCTTGGTCAATGTCGAGGAGAACGCTTTCAACGAGCGAAACAAGTTCGCCGAGCTGCCGGTCTTTGTGGGTATTTTCTATGACCTGGCGAATCTCTTCGCTTACTAGTTGCTTTATGCGAACTTGTCCTCTAATTGCTGGTGCCTCCCCGTTTACTCCGGGCGAGGGAGAATCGCTGGCATCACGCCCTTAGGCGTCTACAGCGTTTGAGC
>WNGR01001005.1_pt1 | contig 35566 bp, 26 predicted proteins | sample 5407581 | NCBI WGS metagenome assembly WNGR01 (sample SAMN13153383, study PRJNA577476) | soil metagenome | isolation source: 80 cm soil or saprolite under Garry oak tree replicate 2 | place: USA:California | collected 2016-06-15 | reverse complement strand
ATTTTGGATATGATGAGTGTGGAGAGCTACCGTGCTGAAGTTGCCAGCCAGCATCACCTCTCTGAGGAGACTGGCTCTAGTCTTATGAATCGGAACCAATAGTAATCGGTGGCGGCCATTCTAGTTGACTTTTAACACCCAGTTTGGTAATCCAAGTTTTGGGCCGGATCGCGTTCAATAACGCATCCTGAATAGTATCAATACAGGGTCCCTCATATGTGAGAACGAAACCAAGAACGCTTCGCGAGTACGCGTCAATGAGCAGGGTTAACCAGAGGCGGCTTGGCTCACTGCGTGTTGCTTCATCGACAATAAACACTTTGAGGAGACAATAGTCGGCGAAGACGTATTGGAGGGGGCGCGTCGCGATATGGGCGAAGTGATCGAAGATCATTTGCTCATATTCCCACATTTCTTCCCCATAGCGAGCGATAATAAGGGTTTTCCCTTCATCAGGCCGATTCTCTAATGTGCTGATCCGCTCATACACCCATGTCCTGCGAGGTTCTTTGATGGGGACCAACCAGCGCTCCTTCTCAGGATTATCCAAAATCGACTGTATAGGCAATTTATCGTCAAATAACTGGTCCACAAGGTCTTGCGGTACCTTGCCCGCGCACTTTGTCGGGTCTATCCATTTGCCCCCCGTATGTGTATATGTTGACTTTATATTCTCGTACAAACTCACTTTACGAATGGCGGGCTTGCGCGCATAGTACTTGACTATGGCACTATCCACTAAATGCAGTTGCGCATCGGTTAGGCGGCTATGGCCAAAACTCCTCGGACGCCGAATCGATGCTGCGATTGCGGCTTGATCTCCGCTATATTCTCGATATGTGTTGCGATAGTTGTAGTATGTAGCTATTGCAATGCCCCTGGCCTCACAGATCGTTTTAAGTTCTTCAGTGCGCAGAAATACGTTACCTGATTTTTCTACCTCATCCTTTTTTACAGCCAATAACCTGTCGATTTCTTTATAGTCTTTGACCATCCGCTCCGCTTTATCTCGTAACGATTGAGGGAGATTGGCAGAAGCTGAGCGGATTGGTGGCGGACGAAGCTTTTCTAACTTTTCGCGCAATTTGTCAAGGGTTGGTGCGAATACTGGAGGCATCTCGCCATCAAAAACTACGAGATCAACTATTTTGAACGTGTGTGGTTCAAGCCCAGGAATACTCTCTACTTGTACATCTCTGTGATCGCGAGAAAGGATCCGATACCTCTGGTCCTTCCAGTAAATGAACGAATTCGGCTTTAAGTAGCTTTCTAGAGGTATCTCGACCTCGGTAGAAGATCGCACCATAATTACCCCTCCTGAACAGGTAGCCAGACAAGCGTTCGAGACAAAGGCGCGCCGTCAATGAAGATAAGCGAGCGGAGATCCGTTTCTATTTTTCCATACCATAGCAGGTGATAGAGACCAGGCGATACCACGCCCACGGGAAGTCCGAGTTCCTGGGAGATTTCATGTATCAAGCGAGGGAGTGATAAACGCTTCCCATCGCTAAGCTTCTTATGCACTGCTACAGCCACATCTGAGCGATAGTAGACAGTTGGCCGAAACATGTACAATTCAAGTAAATTCGCGGCTTCAGTATCATCCGGGAGTGAGTCCTCCGTATGGACCACATAACTCCAACCCTCCCGAGCACAGTGTTCCCGTGCCGCTTTCTCCCTGCGCAGTGCGTTAGGCAGGAGTCGACGCTCTGCGCGAGTTACCTCGTGGATTTCGATGGAACCATCGACTTTCCAGACCTTAAAGTCAGGGACATAGGTATGCCGCTTCCCTTCTGAGTCATTATAGGGAATACGTATGGGCTGACTTTGAAAATCTCTAACCGTAGGATCACGATCGAAACGCAGCGTGAGTTTACGTTCGCCGCCAAAAGACTCACATTGTATCGTGCGACCATTCTTATTGCGAATAGTGATGCGGCTGTTTGTTCCGATCGGGGCTACACGTCGCACATTGTCATCGGGTGGTTTTCGTTTGAGTCCCATAAACACCTCTTCAAAAGCTCAATCAAGAAAAGTTAAACCTCTACTATCCCTACTTCTTGCGTCGCAGATGCGGCTTTTGCTCTCCCAGCAAGCTTAAAGTCTGCACGCATTTTCTGAATAGAGTGCGGAAACGATGTACACAACAATATCACTGTAGTTTGACTTGAGAGGTCTTTTGCAGAGTAGGTAAACTACCCTTCCACCTTACAGACTCTTTCACGAAAGATGTACAGAAAAATCCCCCTTATGTGATATCTCACATAAAATAACGTCATAAGAACAAAAATTCGCGAACTCGGACGGGAAAAATATTTAATATACTTCCTGATCTTCACCTAGCGCTTGTACATTCCATCTTCCGATGTAACTGTCCAATGCTAATCGTGTAATGGCTGATTGACTACTAACCTGGTACAAATATGTTTCTCCTGCAACAGCAATATATCTTCAGTAAGAAGCGATTTCTAGTGTAGAGAACGAAAAAGATCCTTACCAACTTGCTTTAGACAAGACCCTCTTCGCCTCGCGGGCTTTGGGCAAAGCGGTGAAACTACGATGACACTGTTGGCACTGATATCTTTGTAAACCGCTTCGGTTATACCCGTCGCGGGTCACATAATAATTCTGGTGACAAGCAGGACAAAGAGGCAAAGAAATTGCGGGAACGTGATCGGGTGCGTCTATAACATCGCTAAACACCTCTTTCAAGCTGAAACCCAGATAATGAGCATACTGAAAATAACTCAGAAGCGTTGCTCCTCTGCCTTGGAAATCCCCGCGTTCCATGCCTTCTACGACCGTTAGGGTCACTCCGATCTGGATTGCCACTCCCGTAGCCGTAAGTCGTTTCATTCGCCTCGTATGAGCAAATTGTCGACCCACGCGCTTGATGATGCTGCTACTATCCGCTTCCCACAACTGCGGGGTCAGGAGAAATAGAATATCGTCGTGAAAAGAGAGGGCTATCTCTAACTCTGCTGTATCGCCTACTGAGGCGGCAGCGCACCGTTGCAGGCTCTGTTGACACCTGGGACAGCTGCCTACTTTGAATGGAGATGTGAAAAGAGGAATCATTTCGTTGCAGTACCCGCATGTTTCCAGCAACCGGCATTTATGTTTACGGCAGCACGTTAGCATGAGGAATCTCCAGGAGAGGAGGTAGTACCTTTTTCGCTGTTCAGTAAAGCATACTGGACAATAGCGCAAGTATTGACCAACGCTACCAGATAAAAAGCGACTCGTGGGTTGGGGAAACGTTGAGCGTCCAAACTTGACAGCAAGATGAAAGAAGGTGGTCGTTCGCAGTATTTCCTCAGTACAGGCCGCTACTATCGCCAGATTACCAAACGACACAGGTGGGTAATCTGCTATGTCTCTGGTAATCCTTCGATCCTGATGGGGAAAACAGAGGGCTGATAGGCCATCTATGGATGAGATGCCATTGTCTTCTGCAAGACGCATCAAGTAGCTGGTAAGCGACTCAAGATACGCTGGCCCTGGATGGAGTGGCAAGACATCAAAGTAGTATGTCATTATAAACCTTCTTCCGTAAGATCTTCTTCTTTGTCATTGAGGAAATGCTGCCTCCACGCCAGCATGTATCCATTGATCAGCCATGCTTGCAGCGCCTGGTTCTGCGGGTAGGTGTTGTGCGCGGATACATAAGCAAAACAATCCAGAGCAAAATCAATCTCAGAAAGGTAACCTAACTCCTCCTCATCGCTCATTGCATGGGTCAGCGCTTCCTGAAAGAGGACTTGACCCTGTTCCCAGGCGATCGATATTCCAGGAACCAGCTGATGCAGCCCGCGCCATTCCCGCTCAAAGCGCCTGGTTTTGTGTGCCGTCTCCACAGCGCTAGCGAAAAAAGCTTCGAGATGATCTGGATGGAGTGCATCCTCGTCAGTGCTCAAGGGAATCGCGCTGCATACATCTTCCTGTGTTTTCAAAGGGAGCCATCCCTCTTCTGAATCATTGCTCATCTTCGTGATCCCTCTGGTGAGGAGTGCCTTTCTCGATGAGAAATCTCGCCAAATCGCAATACCAGCGAGTCAGCTTGTCAATGTGCGCAAAGAATTGTTCCTCATCCTCCCGCCGGATGACTGGGAACAAGGGCAGTGAGCCGACCTCTGTCGCATTCCCCTCGGCATCAAGCGTGACGACATCCATGATGGGGATCGAGGCCTGGTCCTGCAGGATCGCCCGCGCATGGACCGTGGCCCCGTCGATGAGCATGCAGCCCTCCTCGATGTGCATGTCAAGCGCAGCAGAGGAAGCAGCATCAAGGCGTGGATGTATACCCGCTGCCAGCTGATGGAGATGAGTCTGGGCATCGGCGTGATCCGTCAGAAAGCGGAAGAGCAGGTGGCGCATCTGCCGGTAGCGTGCCAGCATCTCCTGATGAGCCTGCTCCAGGTGCTTGAGCCCGGCATCGGTAGCCTGCCGCAACTGCACCTGGCGCTCAGGTGAAACGAGTGACCAGTTGAAGCACGAACACCAGAAGAACAAGGCGCCCAGGTGCAGACACCAGACGATCCTCATCCCTCGAGTATCCGTCCGCAGAGGCAATTTGCGCGCATGTTCCCACAGGAACAACCGGCGCCAGCGGGGGATGTGGGTCCTGGGATTGAGGCCGAGCATGCGACAGAGTGCCACCACAGGAATGTAGCCGCTGCTCTCATCGAGAGATAAGAGAGGGACCTCATAGTCAAAATAAGGAAGGATCGTAGTTGTTTGTTGGATGGTTTGTGCTTCCTGCTTCACGATGCGCTCCTCCTGCGACACACTGACCATAGAACGCACTTTATTGCTGACCGGCATCGCTGTGACTGTCGATGAGTTCCTTGATCACTATCGGGCTATTTGCCCACCGCAGGATATGGGCTTCCTGCTTCAGCAACATCTCCTCCGCAATCAGCCCACACTGTTTCTGGAGACGATACCCATGAAAGACAGGACGGGACAACTCACGTCGCACCTGCTCAAAGCGCTCGCTAGGCGTGACGAGACAGAGATACACATCACGCTTGGGAAGGAGTGCCTTCAAATCATATAGTCCCAGAAGGCGCGTTGAGATATCCATGATTCCCCATGGAATGGTGTATGCAGCGATGATCTCGTTCTTCAGAAGCCAGAGCACATCAATGCGACCGAGACTCTGTTGGAAGACAGAATCCGCGACTACAGGCACCGACGCGAGACTCAGATCGCCCAATCGCTCGTGCTTCCAGAGCTTGTGGTGAGCGTCAGCAGCAATCCACACACGACAACCCACTTTGTGGCCAAGCTTCGCCAGCAACCACTGGATGTGCGTATGCAGTTCTGTCAGGGGCAGTCCCGTATGAGGAGAACCACCTCTCCCTTCCACGTTAGACGAGTGTCGTCGCCTGGAATCAACCCTTGTTCCCGTTTGAGTACGAGCATTCCCATTCAGGCTCTGTTGCTCATTCCAGGCCAGGAGATGCTCGAGTTCCCACGATGAAAGCCCAAGCGCCGCTTTCAGCGAGAGAAAGCGTTCCTGGTAGGCAAAATAGTAGTCAACTGGGTCCTGCATGGTTGGCACCGTTCCATCTGCTGCCATGAGCATACGACGCATACTCAGGTAGAAGAGGGGCCAGTGTTCTGGCGCTTGCACATGCCACCAGGCGCTTAGGAAAAAGGGAACTCGTGCCGGCTGGAGTTGTGATCGCTGGACCTGTTGAGAAGAGATCAACCCTTCTAAGAAGCGAACAAAGGCCTGCATGTGCCGCTGCCCATCCCGCATGTCTTCGGGGGCACGAATCATGAGTCGCAACAGATGGGCAAAGGTCGCTTCGTTGGGGGTATATTTGACCAGTTTGTTGAGGAACATGCCTCCTGACATGCCTCCTACATGAAAAACGCTCCATGCAGCACGGGTCTTTAATTGGAACACCCTATTAAACTCCCTGAGTGAGAAATCACCATCCAGGAAGGAACTCAAGAGTTCGATCATCTCTTGCCGGGCATGAGCACGTTGTTGAGTGAACTCTTTACCTGATGTCATTGCCATTTTGTCCTCAAAATACCACTTGTACTTCAGCCGCCACTGTTCGATCTGCTCATTTGACCATGCCATAATGCTTCCTCTCGCCACTTTCCTCAAATACGATGGGTTTTTCAGACACATATCAGCCGAAGGAACCACCTGTCGTTGTAATCATAGGCAAGCGCTCGTCATATCTCACCCACTTCCTACGCCTCGGGTGACGGTTAACCGATAGTAGTGATTATACCATGTTGTTCAATGATTTGAAAAATACAGACACAAAAGTACTTATTCAAGAAATGCAGACTTCACCTAAGCTCTACGCATGAGTGAGTATGTTAGCCGCCCAAATCTTCCTGGTTACGTTTCCGTAAAAGAAGCTGCGAAGATACTTGGTATTTCTGATAAACGAATCTATGAATATGTGAATGAAGGACGTCTTCCCAGCATGTGGGCTGCTGATGTTATCATGATTCCCCTAGATGAGATTCAAAAATTCAAGAGGAGAACTTCTGGACGGCCTCGTAGGAGCATTCCTGTATGGCGCATTTCCTCAGGGGAGAACACTCATTTTATGACGTCAATAATTGTTCAAATTCGAGCTGGTCAGCAGCACGCTCTCCTAGAGAAGCTAGAAGAAATAAGGCAGAGAGGACAGCATCTCTTTCCCGGCACGGTCGCACGCTTTATAGTGGAGAGCGAAATCAATCCCGGACAACTAGAAATTGCATTAGTCTGGCGCAGTACCGTGATGCCAAAGGAAATGGAGCGCAGCCAAGCACTTGAAGCATTTCGGCTAGAGCTGGCAGATGTGCTGGATTGGAGTACAGCTCAGTATAACAACGGCAGAGTGCTAATGCACACCTAAAACTGATCCATCATAGTGAGCAGGAGGTCGTACGGCAATCTTGCAAGATATAGTTAAGGATGACAGGGGGCAGGATGTGACTATCTATATCGAAGAACATGGAACTGGTAAGAAGATCCGAGACCGGCTTTTGCGAGAATGTGATGTGCATACGTTACTACATCTGCCAACAGGCATCTTCTATGCCTAGGGTATTAAGGCGAACGTGCTCTTCTTTGATCGAGACCGAAAGCCAGCGAGCTTTGACCCCCGGACAAAGCAAGTATGGATATATGACTTACGCACAAATAAAAGGTTCAGTCCACACAGAGATCCCATTATGCGTACCGACTTTGACGACTTCGCTGCTGCATACCATGCCGAGGACCGCCATCAACGCTAAGAAAGCGAACGATTCCATGTCTTCAGCTATGAAAGGTTAATGCAGTGCAAAGAGATTAACCTGAATATTTCGTGGCTCCAAGAGAGAGAAGGATAATATATACTGTCCCTCCTTAACATACATGCATCTATCTGGTACAATAACTGCGTTATTTCCCCGCTGATGCGACCAATGGCACTTAACACTTGCAAAACCTACTACATGGGTAGCGTAGCTCTTCTTTCTATATTTATCGCCATACGAATAGTGTGGTTAAAAGCGAAGACAACGTGGAGGAGTAGAGGATGCCCGTAGACCCACCGCTTGATATTCAGGCTCTGGTGAGCAGCGCTTTGCGCCACCAGGTGCGCCTGTCTGAGTTCAGTGAGCCAGTGTATATCGAGGAGGCGCAAGCTTTTGATGACCTGGTGAGTTTGGTAGTGCGCACGCGCGATGGGCGAACCGAGCAGGTGATCGTGCAGGCAACGGAACTATCGGCAGGGCTTGAGCAGGCGGTACTCGAGAGCGCTGGTGGTGCGCTGGCAAACCCGCAGGACTTTTTCCTGTTGATCGAAGCGGCACGTATCCGGTTGGCATATAGCTTTGACCCCTTTTTTGCTGTTTCGCTATCGGGCGTACAGGCGCTGCCGCACCAGTTGCAGGCTGTCTATGAGCGCATGCTTCCGCAGGCGCGACTGCGTTTTCTGCTGGCGGATGATCCTGGGGCAGGAAAGACGATCATGGCGGGATTGTTGCTGAAGGAACTGAAGTTGCGCGGAGCGATCAGCTATGTGCTGATCCTGACGCCAGCGCCGCTGACCATCCAGTGGCAGGATGAATTATATAGCAAATTCGATGAGACCTTTGAAGTAGTCAATTCCGACATGGTGGGCAATCGGCTGGCTGGTAACATCTGGGAACGCCACCGACAATGCATTACCTCGCTGGATTTCGCCAAGCAAGAACACGTGATGCAGAGCCTGGAGCAGGTGCCGTGGGACCTGGTAATTATCGACGAGGCACATAAGTGTTCGGCGCGCACTCAGGGTGAGAAGGTAGCCAAGACGCGGCGGTACCAGCTTGCAGAGCGTCTTTCGGCCAGCGCTGAGCGTATTCTACTCCTCACAGCGACACCACACAGTGGTGACCCCAGCCAGTTTGCACATTTCCTGCGCCTGCTCGACGTGGACCAGTTTCCAGACCCGCGCTATGATGGACTGCAACTGGATCGAACCCTGTTGGAGGATGACCGCGATGGCGGGCGTGACCAGTGGTTTCTGCGGCGTATTAAGGAGGAACTGCGTGACCGCGATGGCAACCCTCTGTTCACGCGGCGACATGCCAGCACAGTGCCTTTCACACTGACATGGCCTGAGAAGAGACTCTACGATCATGTGACCGAATATATCAATCGCTTTCTGCCCTATCAGCAGGGGAGCGCACGGCGTCACAGCGTGGCGCTAGCACGCACGGTGCTGCAACGCCGTCTCGCCAGCAGCCTGCATGCCATCTACCGTTCGCTGGAGCGCCGCGCAGGTCACTTTCGGGCTATCTTGCAGGAACTGGAGCGCCTGCCTGCAAGTGAGCACGAGAAGGTGCTGCACAAGTACCGCTTACTGGCCGCAAGCGGCTTTGAGGACGAAGAGTCTGAGGAAGGCGACCTAGACGAGCAACAGGATGAGGCGCTGGAGTCCTTTCCGGTCGCGCAGCGCGTGGATCAGCTGCGCCAGGAGGTGCAGGCGTTAGAAGGCCTCGTGCGCGAAGCGGAGAATGTGATGAAGGTGGGCGAGGAGTCGAAGTTGAAGGCGCTGCGGGAATCCCTGGAAGGGGCGCACTTCCATGAGCTGACGGATGGGCGCGGCAAGCTGCTGATCTTCACCGAGCACCGCGATACGCTTGATTACCTGCGCGGCCATTTAGAGCGGTGGGGCTACACCACGTGCGAGATTCACGGTGGGATGAATGCCGTGATGCGTCGAGATGCGGCGCAGCGCTTTTATGACGCGGCCCAGGTCTGTATTGCAACGGAAGCGGCAGGGGAAGGCATCAACCTGCAGTTCTGTCACCTGATGATTAACTACGATATCCCCTGGAACCCTAATCGATTGGAACAGCGCATGGGACGCATTCACCGTATCGGGCAGCGTTCGGATGTGTATATCTTCAATTTTGTGGCGACCAATACCGTCGAGGGGACTATCCTGCAGCGGCTGTTCACCAAGCTGGAGGAGATCCGGCAGCAACTGGGCGACCGCGTGTTTGACGTAGTGGGGCAACTGCTGATGCTCAACGAGATTCGCCTGGAGGACATGCTGCGCGAGGCTGCCATCAACCCGGCGCGCATTGAAGAGTACGAGGGGCAGATAGCACAGCTCAGTATAGAGCAACTGGCTCGGCTGGAAGAGGCAACGGGAGTAGCGCTGGCAACCTCGCAGGTAGACCTGGCATGGGTGAAGGGAACCGATGTGCGCTCCCAGGAGCGGCGACTGATGCCGGAGTATGTTGAAAAGTTTTTCCTACGAGCTGCGGAGCGGGAGAAACTGACAATGCGAAAGCGCGTGGATAATCTCTATACCATCGAACATGTGCCTGTGCGGCTGCGCGACCAGCACCTGCCCACGGCCCGGCGCTACGGTGTGCCAGCCCCAGAGTACCGTAAGCTGACCTTCGACAAGACCGTCCAGCAGCGAGCCGAGTACCAGGACGCGGTGCTGCTCTCGCCAGGGCACCCGCTCTTTGCCGCGCTGAGCGAGGTCTTGGTGAGCGACCTGCAAGGGGTACAGGGGCAGGCAACGGTCTTTGTTGATCCGCGCGTGGCGGCGGGGTACCAGGTACATTTCTTCGAGGTGCAGATTGTCAGCGAGGAGCCGAGCGTCGATGGCAGGCGAGGGAGGATAGGAGACGTGCACTCGCAGGTGCTCTATGCAACGCTGGCAGCGATTATGGAAGGGCCGCAAGGCAGGGAACTGGCTCCAGCTGACCTGCTGCATGATCTGACGCCACTACCGGAAGTGGCGACAGTACACGAGGGTATAACACTGACGGCCCCCGACGCTCAGGCTATCGTTGAGATGGAACAGTGGGTGCGCGTCAAGGTGCAGTTTCCGTTAAAGCAACAACAGGCAAGCGAGCGCCAGCGGCTGCTGCAGATCCGGCGGGAGTACACCAGCAAGGTGTTTGCAGAACAGATCAAGCGGGTGCAGAACCGCTATATGCAGCTGTACCGGCGGGTGCAGAAGGGAGATGAGGCTGCGCGCCTGGCGCGTGACGAGGCTGATCGCAGGCAGAAAGAGCTGCGGGTGCGGCAGCAGGAGAAGCTGGCGGAACTGGACCGCTTGCAGGTGGTACGCGAGGGAATAGTACGCTATATAGGCACGGCGCTGGTGGTGCCAGTTGTTCACACGTCGCTGGCTGAGCAATTGGAGCGGCAGGGGCACATTTCGCCTGGTGATCTGGTGCAAGATGAGGAGATCGAGCGTATTGGCATGGATTACATCATGAACTACGAACTGGAGCATGGCCGGGAACCGGAGGATATCAGCAAGAACCATGATGGCAGCGGCTTCGATATTCGAAGCACCGACCCTGTTTCTGGCGAGATACGGCGTATCGAGGTCAAAGCGCGAGCGGGCGAGAGGGAGTTTGTGGAGTTGACGCCCAACGAGTGGCTGCAGGCGCATCGTCACGGTGAGAGCTACTGGCTCTATGTCGTGTGGAACTGTGCGAGGCAGCCCCATCTGATTACCATCCAGAACCCGGCGCAGGTGCTGGAGAATGTCGTACAGGAGCAGGTAGTGATTGAAGGCTATCGCGTGCCAGGGGAGGCGATTGCGCAGTGGGATATACCATCCGAGGGCTAATGCTATGGAATCTATCGACATAACTGATGAACAGCGCTTATACTTACAGGCAATTTTCGATTACTTTCACGAATATGGAAAGTGGCCTGCGCATACCCATTTGGAACGACAATTCCTTCGTACGCATCCTGATCTGGACATAGAGGAAATAGCACAAAGCTTTCCCGCTGGGCTTACCAATCAAGTGGATACGTTGAATCCTGAGAGTAAAGCTATTCTTACTGTTCCTGCGATATACCATTTCTGGGGTTCGGCACAAGAATTGAGCACTTTTGTCCTCGTGATAGAGAGATGCGTCGAGACTTATTTTAATACAGGGGGAGAAACGCGATCTCTTTCTAGCGCTGATCTTGCCCGCGACAACTCTACGTGGAGAGATAATGCTATTCGCAAGGTTGGGCTGTTACTTCTGGGTGAGCCTCGTATCTGGTCTTCTTTCGCTGGACCTGACAACGATGGAGGTTGGTCGTGTGTTCTCGCAAAAGACATACGCCGCTTTCGTGGATTAAAAACGATCGAACAGTATCTCGAAAAGAGAAATCTACCCAGGAAAGTAACGAGCCAACCGATTATTACCAGCGTAGAGGTACCAACAGTTCAACCTGCAAATGACTTACAACTTCACCCAGACATCTTGTCACGGTGTTGGGACTTATATGCAACCCAAAAGTATGACGATGCGATACTTAATGCAACAAAAGCTTTAGAAGTTGCAATACGAACGAAGGCGAATCTCCCTCAGAATTGTGTTGGCGTTGATGTCGTAAACACCGCATTCAGTTTGAAGAAGCCTATACTTCGTTACAGCACACAGGATGCTGAGCAAGAAGGAATGATGTCATTACTCCGTGGAATCATCCAGGTCTTCAAGAATCCTCAAAGTCACCGTTTTGTAGGAGTTCAAAGCAATTCGGAGTGTCTGAGTGTAATGCTGATGTGCAGCAACCTGCTATATGTTGTTGATAACGCAGAATATGTAGGATAGAACAGGATACCGCTATGCCCAACAATGACCGCCGATTGATCGAAGATCTGATCCCCATCCGTGAGATTAGCGCGGAGGCCGCACGCGAAAAGAGCCTGCGCCACGGCAATATCTCTACCCTGCATCTCTGGTGGGCGCGGCGCCCTATCGTGGCAGCGCGTGCCGCAGTCTATGGCGCACTTGTCCCCGCTCCTGCTGATCCCAAAAAGCGTGAAACCTACATGGCACGGATGCGCAAACTTTGTAGATGGGATATCCCCGACGGCCTGCTTGAGCAGGCGCGGAAAGATATCCTGGAAGCAAATGGCGGGCACCCTCCGCGCGTACTCGATATGTTCGCTGGTGGCGGCTCGATACCATTAGAGGCTCTACGGCTGGGCTGCGAAACTTATGCAGTGGAACTCAATCCTGTCGCACACATCATTGAACTATGCACACTCGTTTATCCACAGAAATATGGGCAGTCGCTGATGACAGATGTGAAAAAGTGGGGAGAATGGGTGATCGAGCGTGCTAAAGAGCAGTTGGCGGATTTCTATCCTACTCCTCAGGGCGAACAGTCAGCGAACGAGGACCTCGTGCAAACGGCCTTCAGTGGTGAGCAGCGTACCCAATCCAATAGCGCACTGACACCTATCGCCTACCTCTGGACTCGCATTGTTTCCTGTCCTAATCCTACTTGTGGTGCAGCTGTGCCGCTAGTTCGGCAGACATGGTTGCGTAAGAAGGAGGGTAATTATGTGGCGCTGCGCATGGTTCCGGATCACGTCACAAAGAGGGTACGCTTTGAACGAGCGCAGGCGACTACGCCGCAAGGGTTGGAGTTTGACCCGGAGGAGGGAAATAAGCGGGGAAATACAGTTTGCCTGTTTTGCGGGGCTCCTGTCAATAAGGAGTATGTAAAGCAGGAAGGCCGTGCTGGTCGCATGGGACAGCAGTTAATGGCGGTGGTTCTGACAAAGGTAGACAGTGCTGGGAAAGTGTACCTTTCCAGTGATATGTTTGGTTCTGCGATACCTGATCAGAGATGTATTGAGGAGAGAATGCGTTCTCTCAATACAGAGACAGGTCTAACCGCGCCCGATGAGTACATTAACAACTTAGAAACGAGATGGTTTTCCCCTCCTGATTACGGCTTCCCACGCTTTGCCGATATTTTTACGCCACGCCAACTTCTTTCCTTGCTCACCTTCACTGCCAAGGTACACCACGCCTACGATGCGATGCTTATAGAGGGGATAGAACCTGGGCGGGCAGCAGCTATCACGACCTACCTGGGGCTGATGGTTGATAGGTTGGCCGACTTTAACAGCAGCCTCTGCCGATGGGTAAGTGTCGGCGACTTTGTCGCCGACACTTACGCGCGGCAGGCACTCCCCATGGTGTGGGATTTTGCAGAGATCAATCCATTTGGGAATGGATCAGGCAATAGTCTGGATAGTCTGAAGCGCAGCCTGGAGGCAATGGAAAATTGCATCGTAAATGCGAGTGTGTTGCCTGAAATACTACGCGCATCGTCGGCTAAGCTCCCGCTTGAAGATTCCTCTATGGACGCCATTATCACTGATCCCCCTTACTATGATAATGTCTCCTACGCCGATTTGAGCGACTTTTTCTATGTCTGGCTCAAACGCAGTATTGGTTTCCTGTATCCTGAACACTTCAATACGCCCCTGACACCGAAGAAACAGGAGGCAGTGATGGCTGCGTATCGACACAACAAAAACAAGGATGCAGCAAAACAAAACTATGAGACGATGATGGCTCAGGCCTTCTCTGAGGCATACCGGGTACTGAGACCTAATGCTCCTCTTGTTTGTGTATATGCCCATAAAACGACATTGGGGTGGTCAACTCTGATCGAGGCTTTGCGGCATGCTGGATTCGTGATTGTCGAAGCATGGCCCCTAGATACCGAACGCCCTGGACGCAGTACGGCTATCGATACTGCGGCTCTGGCCTCCAGCATCTTCTTAGTAGCGCGGAGGCGGGAGAGTGAGGAGACCGGCGATTACATGAGTCAGGTAAGGCCGCAGTTAGCCAGCATCATCAACGAGCGGCTGGATACGCTGATCGAGGCGGGAGTGACGGGCGCAGATCTGATTATTGCCACGATAGGTGCGGGGCTACGGGCATACACACAGTTCGCCCGGGTGGAGATGCCCAATGGAGACGAAATGGATGCTGCAACCTATCTGGGCGAAGTCGAGCGCGAAGTGGCCCAACACGTGCTGCAGCGACTGCTCAGCGCAGCAGAGGGTGACAGGCAGCAGGACACAGGAGCGCAGGTGGCCGCAGTGGATAGCGTCACGCGCTTCTATGTGACGGGCAGGTTCTTCTATGGCGAGATCGCGGCTCCATTTGACGACATGAACTTGCTGGCGCGCGGCATGGGGGTGGAACTGGATGGACCGCGCGGGTTGGCGCAAGGCAAGAAGGGGCTGGTGAAGAAAGAGAAGGATACCATCGCGCTGCGCGACTACCGTAGCCGGGGCGATGACGATGGCTTAGGTTTGCGCAGTGAGAGCGGCAATGCCGCGCCACTGATCGACGTCTTACAGCGCTTGCTCTGGCTGCAGGATGAGCGGCCCTATGAGGTACAGGACTTCCTGATGAAGGCACACCCGCAAGTCGAGCAGCTGCGCATGGTGGCCCATGCGCTGGCAGGTCATGCGCTGGCTCCAGCAGGCAATGGCGGCAGCACGAAGCAGGAGCGCAGCGAGGAACAGAAGGCGGTGGATCGGTTGCTCGCGGGCTGGCGCGGCCTCCTGGGCGAGATGACAGGAAGAACCCTGTGGGGATAACGTGTTTTTGATGAGCAAAGGATGGCAAGCATGACGACATCATCGTATAGCAGCGGAACAACCCTACCAGCATGGAATCGCGTGGTCACACCACATAGCGACATCGTGCAGGGACAGCTCTCGATGGACACCTATGCCGTGAACCTGAGCAAAGTCGTGCAGGGAGACCAGAGTGTGCGGCCCGTCTATCGCGACCCCCGCGCCTTCTACGAGGCCACGTATCTTACCTCCGAATTGCGCCGCATTCTTGCGGAGGTGCTGGGCGTGCTGGCTGGCAGAAGCGGTGACCGCGTACTGCAGTTGCGCACACCGTTTGGCGGTGGTAAAACGCATACCTTGCTCGCGCTGTATCACCTGGCTCGCTCGCGTTCATTACTCAGCGATATGCCTGACCTCAGCGGGCTGCCCGATCCCGGATCCGTGAGGTTGGCCGTGATCTCAGGCATCGATACCGGGGCAGCCGATACCTCCACGCAGCGGCAACGCACCCTGTGGGGAGAGCTAGCAATGCAACTGGGCGGGCCGGAGGGTTATGGGCTGGTGGCGGAACAGGACCGGCTGGGAGTTGCCCCCGGCGCGGAGGTGCTCACGCGGCTGATTGGAGACACGCCAGCCCTCGTATTACTCGATGAAGTGCTCGTCTACGTCGAGAATGCCATGGGCGTGACCGTTGGCGAATCGACGCTGGGGCGGCAGACGATCGTCTTCCTGCAGCGGCTCATGGAGGCCGTAGCAGCATCTCCACGGGCGGCGATGGTGTATTCCTTACAGCAGAGCGAGCAGGAGGCAGGCGGCAACCTGGAGCTGCTCGGCATCCTGGGCAAGCTGGTACAACGGCTCAATGCCATCCGTGAGCCCGTCAGTGGGGACGAAGTGCTGCGCGTCGTGCAGCGGCGCCTGTTTGCTGGTCTGGGGGAGGAGATACAACGGCACGCGGTTGCCAACGCCTACGCAGATGGCTACCGGAGATTTCTGCTGGCGGGCGGCACTCCCGCACAATTGGCGCAACAGGGTGCCGAGCAATTGCGCGCGCGCATTCTCAATAGTTACCCCTTTCATCCCGCGCTGCTGGACTTGATGCGCGAACGCTGGAGCGCCCTGCCGAGCTACCAGCGCACACGCGGGGCCTTGCAGTTTTTAGCGACAGCGATTCATGCGTTGTGGACGGGAAACGTGCAGACCCAACCGCTGTTGGGACCAGGAGACGTGCCGCTAGCAGATGGAGAGGTGCGTACCACGTTCCTGGCGCAGGTAGGCGAACAGACCCAGTATGATGCTGTGCTGCAGGCCGACCTGCTGGGGCCACATGCGGGAGCGCGTACGGTAGATGCACTGCTGGTGCAGGAGACACCACACCTGCAAGCATACCTGCCTGCTACGCGCATTGCCACAGCGGCGCTGCTGTATAGCTTTGGCGGCAACAGCCCGCAGGAACTTGGCGTTTATGAGAACGATCTGCTGAGTGCGTGCCTGGCTCCCGGCCTGGATCGCAGCATCCTGCAGACAGCACTGCATGACCTCAACGAGCGGTTGCTTTACCTGCACCGGCGCGAACTGCGCTACCGCTTTGAGACGCAACCGAATCTCAACAAAATGATTATCGATGAGAGGCAACGCCGGACAGACGAGGAGATTGAGGAGCGACTGCGGCTTGAATGCGGCAGGGCGATTGGCAACGAGCGTGGGGCTGTGGTATGGCCGAACGATACCCACGATGTGAGAGATCGGTTGGCCGAGTTTCAGATCGTCTATCTCTCTCCAGCATGGTTGGAACGGCATCCTGATCGAGAGAAGCAGGAACAGGGCATGCGCCGTTACATCGAGGAGTGCGGTAACGGACCGCGGCAGTACCGCAATGGCCTGGCACTGGCCGTACCGGACCGCCACATGGTGGAGAACATTCAGAATGCCGTGCGGTTGATCCTGACACTGGAACTGCTTCAAAGTCAGAGTAAACAACGACAACTGACGCCGCAGCAGGAGGCGGAACTGGTCGAACGCAAGAGACGCGCTGAGGGCGAGTTAAAAGGAGGCTTCTCACAACTTTATCCAGTCGTGTATACTCCGCAAGCCAGCGAGCAGAGCGGGCAGCCCTACGCGTTGGATGCATTGCCAGTCCAGAGCTACAGCCAAGACCCACAGATACACAAACGTCTCAAAGAGGCGTTGCACAACCGCGTCGTCTGGGACAGCGTGCAGCCGAGCAAGATAGCAGCGCTGACGAGATTGAACGAACTGGAGCCGCTGGAACAGCAATACTACCTGGTGCCAGCCCTGGTTGCGTGTTTCTTCAGGTACTACAACTGGACGCATATCTGGAACGAGCAGGTGGTACGTCGGGCGATCGTCGTGGGCATGAAGAATCGCACGTTCGGCTATGTTGCCAATGCGCGTAGGGATGCTCAAGAAAACCTGATTTTGAGTGGTCCAGCGGCGACGGTGGTCTACTTTGGTGATGATGTCCCTGCCCATGAACTGGATATGGGCGAGGGAGCGTTTCTGCTCTCGGCGGCATATGCGCAGCAGTTGCTGACGCCACCTGCTCAGCCAAAGACTGAGATTGAGACGACGAGCCGAACCGGTACGGAGACGGGTGAGCGGCAGACTGGAGGCTATGGTGGTGAGACAGGTGGTAGATCGGTCGTCAACGAGCCATCGTTGATCACGGAACCCGCGCCCTCGGTGAGCAAGCCGGTAGCTCCCGGTCGTGGGGGGCGAGGGTATCGCCTGCGTCTGAAGGTCAAGCCAGGGGATTTCTTTTACGTGATGCAGGCTTTAGAGAGGCTCAATGAACGCGCCGCGTCAATGGAGACGACGGTGAGTGTGGTGGCGGCGGCGAAGGCAGATCAGCCGTTTGTTGCCAATATACTGCATAACCTGGTTGTGGAGCCGATGGTCGAGGAGAGCGATGTGGTGGTATTGGAGGAGCAGGTGGAGGAATAATTTCAACTCTTCTCCGACTTGAATCATAAACCGTATTTACGGCGCTCTAATCAGACTGCTCCCGGCGTAATGTCCTGTAATTGAAGCGGAGAGCAAACCGGCATCCGATCATCCACACTGGATACATGGTGACGTGATGAGCCGGAAAACGCTTTGGAAATGTTTGGTGATCCCAGGTTTGTTATAAATAGGGATGTTGAGGGGATCGTGGCGTACCACATGTAGGTGCTCCATAGACATGGAGGTCGTATTGCAGCAGTCTGGATCTGTTAAGAGGAGCAATCGACAATTCAAAAGTTTTGCCGAGTTGCAACGTTCCTTAGAAGAGACGGACGAGGATCTCACTCGGTTCGTCTACCCGTCCCTAAAGTTCGGTGCGTTCTATCATATTCCCGATCTCGATTCGGGGTTTGGTGAAGGTGGTGACCATAGCAGCCATCCTTGGATGGTCATCACTCCCTATGTGCCGCAACGCCCAATAATCATGGCTAGTCCACGAACCTCCAGCAGAAACCAAGCATGCGGAGTAGGGGAAATCCTGATACCAGGTGGTATTCTAGGGGGATTAGAGCGGGATGGAGTGGTGATCCTTAAGATACAGAGGCCGTTCCCGGCTAAGAATTTCCGCTACTATGACTACATCGGGCTTCTTCCCGAAGCCTGGCAAGACAAGCTCAAAGACGCCTTGCAGCGGTTGGGAGAAAAAATCACAAGGGAGAGCGAGGCACCATAAATGGAACTTCAGACCCTTGTCGATGAATATGCTTCCGTTGGCCTTGGAGAGCATCTCTATCAAGAGTTGCTCCAGACAGTACGTACAGTGAGCTGGTACTATCCAGTGAGTTACTCGCCAACTGGGCGTTGGGATGAAGGGGCTTTTACTGCTCTTGCCCATGACTGGGCGATTGTCAAGCTCTGTCGGTTGGGCCACCTTGAGCATCTGCTCCTTACCAATCAAACACTGACAGGATTTCGCAACGGTCTAGTCCTTTCATTTAAACATTTTTTAATTAGTCAGAAGGACCGTACAGCACTGGATAATCTCTTCCAGAGAGCAAATACCCTTTTGGAGCATGATCCGCGCTTCTGTCTCATTGGCGACAACAGGAAGAAAGCCTCTCGGCTATGGGGCCTGGCTTCCTGGCAAGAGGTACAGTCCTATCAGGGCCAGGACGCGGAGCTTATCAGCATCGGCTTAAGCTTGCAGGGATTTCCAATTATTCGGTACCGAGATGACGCGAAGAAAAATTCACCGATTCTCACAGATGTCGATCTCACTGCATTTTTGCACGCACTGCTTGAAGCAGTAGGCTATGGGCTCAGCCTGGCGCAATTCACTCTTGTCTTTCAATATCGGTTCAACTTACTCGATACCGACGAGATAAGTTTGGAAGCAGCTCTAGCGGAAGACAGTGAGGGAAATTCTCTTCAGGTAAGTGACATGATTAGTGAGGGACTAACCGGAGAAGAGGTGAGCATCATTAACGAGGCGGCAACGACGCTTTTGAGCGAATTGTCTCCTCGCCAAAAACAAGTATTGCTTACGCGTGCGCACCCAGGAGCCACCCTGACTAGCGTTGCTGGCCAGCTAGGATACTCAAAAAGTACAATTGAAAATGAGATCCGAAGAGCGTTAGAGGCGATTAGTCGCCACGCCGAAACCATAGAGGAAGCGGAGGCTATCTATGCCCGCTTTCTTGAACTCCTTAGCCCAGAATAAAAGATACCTTTCAAGTCACTAGATCATTGATTGTCAAAGTGGCATGACCAGGTACGTAATATTGGGCTCGGAAAGGAAAGTAATTGCTATGTCCACCCAGGAAGGACGCATCTGCCCGAAAAGTGCTGATCTTCTGAGGTTTGCTCAGGGCCACTTGTCAGGAACAGAAGCAGATCTAATTAGGAGCCACGTGGACAGTTGCCCAAATTGTACGCAGACTCTCGAGCATCTCCTTAACTTCGTTGAGTCTGTACAGCTACACGCACAGAATGGCTCCCCTGACCAAGTGATTCCAGAGGACCTCAAGAACATGTTCGCAGAACGCTCCCTACAATTCCAGCAACTCCTGCACCTTGCTCGGCCAGAGAAGTATCGGTTTGGCCAGATCTGGACAACCAAACTATGGGATGAGGATCAGAGGGAAAGCTCAGAGGAGAATAATGTCTCCCTTCGGATCATTGTGCTTCTCGAAGACGAGTCTGACTCCTCAGTATCGGGTGAACCGTTCCTGGTAGCTGCGCCAATTTCTGTTGATATCGCCTACCGGTCGAACTATGACCTCTTGGTATATGAGCAAGAGAGCTCTCTTGGTTATCCCTTTATGATCGAGGTCTGGAACCAGGTGACACCGCTCCACTCTCAGTTGGTGCGCTACCTTGGCACATTGCAACAGCCACTAAAAAGATTTCTTGGGCTTGTCTACCAAGCGCACCTGGGTGTTCCAGTTGACTTGGGTGAGGTGGCTCAGCATCTTGGACCAGCCATTCTGCAACCAAACGATCCACGTGTGCATTTTCAAGAGCAGGAAATCGAAGCGTGTGACTATCTACGACGTCCACTCCTTGAGTTGTTGAAGAGGGCAGAAACAAGAGCATTGGAGGCTAACCGGCCAAGACCAGTTGTTTTGTTTCGGAAGAAGCTTCGAGTCATACACGGTCAACCTCCGCTTTCTCAGCAAAAGGCAAGGCCTCCCTTAGCAGCTGCCGAGCCACGACCCCAGGTTCTATCACACTTCATCTATATACAGAGTGCTGAGGGCGGCGAGATCATGGCTAGGATGAATCGTGATTTTTGGACGGACTCCCTGTATCTGATTTGGGAATGCCTCCCTCAAACTCTTCAAGGGACAACTGCGTCGATTCTCCTGCAAACAGACACTGGAAAAACGCTCCCTGTCGGAGAATCCACCGTTCGACAAGGGGACCGTACCTTGCTTAGTCAGGGAGAGCTCCTGGGACCGGCTCAAATAGAAAGCCTCAGCCTAGAGTTCAGAGGGTAAGTAGATGAATCAAACCATTATTGTCGATCAAGCAGAACGCCTTGTGCAGGAACTTCGTCAGACGCAGCCTTCTCAACGAGAAGAAGCTGCTTATTTGGACAGTTTAGAAACATTGTTCAGTTTGTTGTTCACCGAAGGCGGATTGAGCGCTCTCGGCCGCCTCTCCACCCTTGATGCGATTGAGGAGGTATTGCAGGAGAATGGATTAGCTCAGGGACCATATGCGGAGCACCTGCTTCAGCTGCAGAAACACCGGAAGATCATGGCTAATGCCCATGCCAAGCTGGCAGCAGTTCTCAACCCACAGATTAGTATCCAGGATCTCCTGTACGTCACGCTTGATGATTGGCCGCAACTGAGTCGGTCGATCGGCCTTGCATTCTCGGAAGAGCTTGCGCAAGAACTGCAGGCGTTACGGTTCGGAGTAGGAAAGCCCTCAGAACGTCTCAAGCGTTTTTTCACCAGGTATTTTGAGGTGCTGACTGAAGCTGAAGCTGGAGAATTGGTCAACCTTATTAAGGCATCGGTTGACACCGCTCTTGCCTCTTATACATTAGAGGAGCAGCAGGCAACAGTTTTTGCGCTCTTTGCGGAGCGGGTCGGGTATCAGGGATATTGTTATCGAGTCAAGCTGAATGTTAGCTCCGGATGCGGAGATGTATACACGAACAGTGATGTGGATGAGGGGATGAAAAAGGCTGCCAGGACAGGAGCTAAATACGCGCTTACCTATAGTAGGCTCCCGATTGATCGCTACAATGTCTTCTGGTCAATCAACGAGCCCTTTTCCTATGAAGGGAGATCTATCGGACTCGCCATCGCGATTGGTACTCTATCCAAGCTGCATGGTCAGCTCATTGATGCTTATACCGCTCTTACCGGTACGGTGAGCGATGATGGACATGTCGGGCGCATTGACTACCTAGCGGATAAACTAGCAGCAGCACAAAAAGCTGGCTTCCAGCGAGTGCTATTGCCGAGGGAAAACTGGGAGGAAGCCAAGCTCTGGGTAACGGATACTTTTTCTCTCATTGACGTCGATTCGGTTAATGAAGCCTGGGCTGTGCTGAATGCCCATTCGGTAACTCTGTCTTCTGGCACCTCTCTAAAAGGGCAAATCCGTCATTTCACTTATGAGTGCCAGCGAGCCGGAGCGCAAGTCACTGAGGAGCAATACCCTAAATTTCTACGCCTGCGGGTTACTGACTATGAAGCAGAAGCACTGGTTGATCTATATCAGAGCAAGGAAGGCGTTAAGCCAGTCATTGGGGGAAGCAAAGATACCCCGCTCGCGAGGAGAGTAAAACCCATCGCGGATGCCATCTTTGGAACTGGCTCTATCACCCCACCTCAGCCCAATTTACGGAAGCTTGTGATACGCGACCAAGCTATGCGCGCCAAGGTAGCCACCGCTCTGCGGTCAGTATCCCATTTCGAAGAGAAGACAGAGTCAAACTGCGATTACAGGTTAGATTTCTTTGAACGGGGGGAACGTGTAATTGTCCGCCAGTTCGCTAGTGGCACATTGACAATCCAGCAGACGGCGGTCAGTTCAGCTGGTAATCCTCTGTTTACCGATCTATGCAGACGAGCTGAACTTGCCACAGGTGCACCATCTCAAGACGAGCCTATCAGCGCCACAGCCCATGAAGGTGATAAAGGTCCTCCAGTAACTCAAAATTCAATCGGACCTGATGCTACTACTAGCGCCACACACACTTTCGAAACACCTTGGATTGGTACTGACGAATCAGGGAAAGGTGATTATTTTGGGCCGCTGGTCAGTGTAGCCGTTTATGTTGATGATCAGATCCTTGAGCGGCTTGCAGCTCTGGGTGCCAAAGATAGTAAGCTGCTCTCTGATAAAAAAGCGCGAGAACTGGCAGAACGCATTCGCATCATTTGCAAGGATCGCTTTTCGGAAGTTGTGATTACGCCAGAGCAATATAACCGGCTCTATGAGGATTTTCAACAAGAAGGCAAGACGTTAAACCACCTGCTCGCCTGGGGGCATTATCGAGCCTTGGAGAATCTGCTGGCAGTTGTGGAATGCGAGAATATCATCGTTGATCAATTTGCTAATGAGCATTACTTGCGCGAGCGGCTCTTCACGAAGAAACGCGAGCGGCAGCTCAACCTTATTCAGATGCCGCGAGCAGAAGCCAACCTGGCGGTTGCTGCGGCCTCAATCCTGGCCAGAGATCGGTTCCTGACCTGGATAGAAAACATGTCCATGAAATATGGCCCTCTCCCCAAAGGAGCCTCTGCAGAGGTTGTCCAAACTGCCAGAGCTATTGTCGCCCGTCGAGGCAAAGAAGAACTTCGGATGGTTGCCAAGCTCCATTTTAAGACTACCCAACAAGTATTGGCCACTTCATAAGCAAGAAGGAGCAAAGAGTTGATAGATCGAGTTCTTGAACCATCTCCAGTACCGGAAACCCCACTCCAAGCCTGCCTCGCAGCCGGAGAGCGCGCGATCAACGAAAATCGCTGGCCTGAGGCAGTAAAGTGGCTGGCAAAAGCAGCTGAACTCATCCCTGCAGATACTACTGTATTGGGAAAGCTGGGTTTCTGTCTATCTCGCAACCAGGAATATCAGCGAGCCATTGAAGTGTTCACCGACTTATCGAAGCGCGAACCGAAGGTAGCACGCTGGCCATATATGGTTGGCTACCAATATTACATGCAATCTCAGTGGGCTGAGGCTCTTCGCTGGTTTGATCAAGCTCTGAGCATCCAGCCGACGTATTTGATCGTCTTGTATCGCAAGGGTTATGCTCATCTTCGCATGGAACAGCCAGCAGAGGCAGAACGTGCCTTCAGATCTTGCCTCACCATCTGGGAAGGCCTCCCTCCAGAGGCACAGCAGGAAAAGCGGAGCAGCTACTCTGATGTCTGCTTCCAACTGGGGAAACTATACTTAAAGCAAGGCCTCACATTCAAAGCCAGGCGATGTCTGGCCTTAGCGGTTGAATACGATCCGGACCATGCCGACAAACGCTACGAACTGGGCAAATGTCTGCTGCAGACCGGCCAGGCCAATGAGGCCATCATAGAACTTCATCACGCCGATAGATTAAATGCCGGTGTGGACTACGTTATTGATCGGCTTGCTCAGGCCTATATAGCGATAGGTGATCTTACAGAAGCAGAGCAGCTGTACTCCCGCATCCCACCGCATCAGCGACGAGAATATGTCTTGCGGAACCTGGGTATTTTATATTTCAAGCAAGAGCGCTACGAGGAGGCCGTCAGGAACCTTCTCGAGGCGATCAGGAAGGAACCGCGGAACCACCATAGTCATTATTATCTTGGCCTCGCACATGAAGCATTGGGTAACCTCGTTAAAGCCCGCCAAGCCTACCGAGAAGCCATCCAAATACGACAAAAGCGCTATGATAAGTCCTATCCAGAGGCAGAGGAGCGACTCCGCGCTACTGAGGAACAGCTTGCCGCCTGCCAGGCTCTGGAGGGAACAACTGTTTGCCCGAATGCGACTGAAGGAGAAAATTCCGGCAAGATTGTATTCTATAATAGCCAGCGTGGTTATGGCTTTATTCAAAATCCTGCCGGTGAACGCTTCTTTTTCCATGTGAGTGATCTCCCAGCGGGCTCCGCAGCTAGGGAAGGATTGCATGTGGAATTTGACGTCAAGGCTTCCCCCAAGGGGCCTCAAGCGATCAACCTTCTTTTAATGGAAAGAAGCGCATAGCATTATTCCTGCGGAGGAACTCTACCGGTCTTTCCAATTGGCAATCCCATCCCTTAGAAGCCCGGACGTCACAGAATGCGCATAGTCTCTTCTGAATCCAGTCACCTCTTTCGCCTTAATTTCTCCTACATCTCCATAAACAAGCGCAGGAAGTCCCTCTCAACAAGCGAGGAAAGTTGAGCAGCATCTGTCCTTACGACAGTTTCCGCCAAAGCCAGTAAGATGAGCACGCACCGGGAGCGTACCTTTTTGGAATCAGAGAAGCCATCAAACGCAATAGACAAGAGCAAGCAAAAGGCAGAGAACAGCTCACTTGAATGCTGAACTGCACCATGCAGAGCTTGGAAAATCTCCATGATCGCTGGTTTGTACAAAGTAGAGACAAGAACAGAGAGCTCGCATGAGAACGCGGACAACTTGTTCATCAATAAAAGATGAAGTAGAGAGGAGTTTCACATGGATCAGCATCAAGTCGCCTCACCGGTGAACGAGCAAGAGCAGGTCGCCATTCAGGTATTCGTGAACAATAAGCCGATCATCCTCCAGAAACGAGTGCTTACCGGGTATGAGATTAAAGCAGCAGCGATCACTCAGGGAGTGGCTATTCAGCTGGATTTTTTACTGTATGTCGTCCATGGGGACGGGCAGCTTGATCCCGTCAGGGATAACGAACAAGTACATGTCCATGAGCATGAGCGCTTTCGTGCTGTAACCCCCGATGACGTCTCAGAGGCTTAAATGACACCAGAGATAGAGGCTGCCATTGCTGAGATCAAACAGGCATTCCCAGGCTCAGAGATCGAAGTGATTTCCGAGCCCCAGGGCGGTGCCTACGTAATCGTCCAGGACTTGACAATTAGGGAGCGGTTTATCCCCAGCACAACCTGGATTGGCTTTCTGGTCACCTTCCAGTATCCAGATGCCGACGTCTACCCGCATTTCATTCGCGGTGATCTCAAACGCGCCGACGGGCAGCCGTTCCCTGCGGGGATTTCCGGACCGACGATCTGGCAAAATCGACCAGCGCTGCAGGTATCACGCCGATCCAATCACTGGACCGCAGGTGTGGATACCGCAGCGAGCAAACTAGCAAAGGTGTTAAGTTGGCTCAGAACAGTGTGAAGGAAACCTGGTCACTCGTTATGGACGAGCGACTGTATCAGCGGTTACATATTCATCTGTTTCCAGGCGATAATGACGAGCATGGCGCTGTACTCCTTGCTGGAATGGCGGAAAGCCCGCGCGGCATCCGCCTCTTAGCGCGAGAGGTTGTCTTGGCCCGTGACGGAGAGGATTTCATTCCAGGAAAGCGCGGTTATCGTGCTTTGTCAGGGCGCTTTGTGGCTGAGATATCAGGGCGCTGCGCTGAAGAGGGCCTGGTTTATCTCTCCGTGCATAATCATCGAGGCTCGACGCATGTCCACTTCTCTGGGCCTGACCTGGCTGCCCATGCCCGTGGCTATCCAGCGCTACTTGATATTACCAACGGGGGGCCAGTGGGAGCCCTGGTCTTTGCCCAGCAGGCGATAGCCGGAGACATCTGGACTGCCGATTTGCAACGGCATCGGTTACAGCATGCCCAGATCGTTGGGTTACATCCCCATAAGCTTTTTCCTGAATCGCCTTCACCGGTACCAGGAACCAGTTCGCTCTATGATCGTCAGGTACGACTATTTGGTGACGCTGGCCAACACATGCTCAACCAAATGAAAGTAGGAGTCATAGGTGCAGGCGGTGGAGGTTCTCTGGTGCTCCAAATGCTTGCACGGCTGGGCGTAGGACACCTGATAGCCGTTGATCCAGATCGGGTCGACACCACTAATCTGCCACGCATTGTAGGCACACGTCAACGTGATGTTGGTCGAGCGAAGGTTGAGGTGGCCAAGCGCGTGGCTCGTGAAGCTAACTCCAAGATACGGTTTGAGGCTATAGAGGGGTCAGTTATAGATGCAGAGGTTGCCTACCGTCTGACAGATACCGATTTCCTCTTCCTGGCCACCGATACGATGCAAAGTCGTCTGATATTTAATGCACTCGTGCATCAGTACTTAATCCCGGGCATCCAGATAGGTGCCAAAGTCACGGTGGAGCCAAAGACTGGGAACGTAGAGGATGTCTTTACCGTTTCGCGCCTGGTGCTCCCCTCCTCCGGCTGCCTCCAATGCAACGGGCTCATTTCTAGTGCTCAGCTTCAGCAAGAAGCCCTGAACCCGGATGAACGGAGGAGGCAGCGGTATATCATTGATGAGGAGGTTCCCGACCCCAGCGTCATTACACTTAATGCCCTCAGTGCCAGTCAAGCGACGAATGATTTTCTGTTGATCATGACCGGGCTCCTCCGGTCCACAGCCAGTGCTGAATACATACAGATGCACCCATGCGAGCGGGTCACAGAGCGTGTCAATGTGCGATCCGAGCCAACCTGCCGCACCTGTAGTGACTCATCAGGAAGCCGGTATGCCCGTGGCAACAGAGCCCGCCTACCTTGTCGTTTATAACGAATCAGGCGTATCCTCTCTCGAAGATTTCCACTTTTCCCAAGGCTGAGACTGTACATTAGTTTGTGATTAGCATAATGATAGTGTCACACCTCGCTGGAGCAAGCCTCGATTAGTTATGAGCCTGTTTCGGTTTCCGTTTAATTTCGTCTAAAATTAGTTTGACTTTGGGGTAACGCTTTAATGAGGTGTGTGTCATCCCGACAGAGTTGGCAATAACTCTTGCGGACACCGGTGATTCAGCCATCTGTAAGCTTCGAATCGCCTCTGATACCTGCAAAACGAGTTCTTCTTCTCGCATATGAAATCTCCTAACAGTTCTTGTGCCATCCATTCATGTGCTGGAGCCGACTCCTCTACATGGAACAGCTTTATGAAGACAAATGAACAAGTTCTGAGTCGCACATAAACAAATCTGACAACAGGTTACAAGCTTATCGGTGGCTCGCACTTGGACAGGTTTCTTCAAAAAAAGTTTCCTACCCGTTCAATTTGGAGTTCTTTCCACGCTGTTTCCAATATCTGAGGTGATAAGCAAGGAAGGTCATCCTCGATAGCGCGTCGACTGGCATGCCTGAGGAGCATTACAGCATCGCGAAGAATACCGCCAGTCCATTTTTCAATACGTTTTACAGGGCCATCTATCCCTTCTGTTCCCACATTTTCTTCGGCGAGAAAGAGACCCGACTCCTTTGTGAACGGGAGTAACGTATCTATCAAGACTAATAAATCACGAAGGCGCTCCCCTGTATACGTTGGCAATGTAACATAGTCGGTCCAACTACCCACTATCTCCTTGTAGCCTCCCGCCCAAGCAGCAGGATTAGTGGAAGCGCAGATTATTGGGATATCGTGAACCACAGATGAAATATGGTGCAAGTAATTTCTCATCTTGGCATAGGGGATATGTTCGGCATCATCCACAATAATCAATCTTACATTAGACTGCTGCCGGTAGAAATCTAGCTTGAGGAGTAAGTCTTCCTCGCTGTCGTCCTTTAAATATGTGGCGCCACAAGCGAGAAGCATTCGCTGTAGAAGTGTTTTCAACGTGCCATTAAGTGGGGCATCCACTTTCACCACAACCGGCACAAGTCTCCTCTGTTCTTCAACACCGGGATGATTGAGTGCCACCAGCCAGTTGAGATAGGTTGTCTTCCCCATGCCTGAAGGAGCGCTGAGGAGAAAATGGCACTGTTGGTCAAAGGCACAATGCTCTAAAATCTTCTTATGCAGCATCAAGAGGTCGGGAGTCATGATGAACAGGAAATTGTCCAACCAGCGCAGGCGATCCATTTTGGATAAGGAGGCGAACTGGTGCACCAGATTTTGGCGAACAGACCTCAGTCTTGACCTTGCTTGATCTGATCCCAGGACGACTTCTAGTGGCTCCCTCACCTGTTTCAGGAGAAGGATCTTTCGCAGCTGACCGATCTGATGTGCGCGATGTACGTCTAGTGGTTTATTGCCATCAAGTTGGCGAAGACGAACTTGCAGTTGTTCATCCTCACTGAAATATTCACTTTGCCATCCTCGCATACGCGCTAAACGCTGGTACACATCAAAGTTTTCGTCCACGATGGCTGTAACAAAATTAATCATGAGAGCAGCTCCTGACGTTCATTCCTAGTTCTAATAGACATTAAAAGACGATTTTCGCCTGCTTGATTGCTTCAATTGAACCGAGGGAACTGGTATCATCTTATAGTAGGCCAGTTCTAATTTCAAGGAATAACGCATATCTCGCAATATCTTTTGAGCTTATCTCCGTTCAGATACGTTGATTGCGAGAAGGTTCACTCCCTGCTTGCCTATCTTGCACAATACGTTCATTGGCACAAAATAAGAAGCAGGTAGCTTTCCTCTTTAAAAAACGACTGTGACCGAAAAACTCGTAGGAGAATCAGTCTTTCATTCTCAATACATCCCTGCATTGGTTTCTTGCTTCCACTGTACCGGACGTGGTAGTATCACGTCTAGAAAGGCTTTTTGATCCCCTCCGTTCCTTGTTCCAGCCCAGACGCTCAGATGAAAAGGGGCAGGGAAGCAGGAGGAGACAGCACACCAGAGAGCATCCTATGAAAAAAATCACGCTGGAGGAGCATTTTTCTGTCCCTGAACTGTCCTATCGACTCAAGCGGCGGTTCGCTTCTGCTTATGCCCAAGAGCTTGACGCCCGATTACTCGACGTAGAACAATGGCGCTTGCCCGAGATGGATCAGCACGGAGTCGCTGTGCAGGTCCTCTCCTTTACCTGTCCAGGCATTCAAGGCATACCAGATGCCGCCACCGCCATCAGCACCTGTGCTGGCAGTACTCGTTGGCTTAAGCCATTCTTTCTGCAAGGATATCAGCCGGATTCGTCGTCCGAAAGTTCTGTATGCCTTGAACAGAAACAAATAATGTTGGGGCTAAATTTCTTCTCAAGTATATCCAACAGATCAGGGCGAATTAGTACATCCATCCCCTCGATTAGCGGGTAGGCTGGGCCGAAATCATTGCCGCGTACAAATTTCGTTCTCCAGGTACGCGCTACGATAGCCTTTTGTCCTTTTTCGTCCAGCAGGGTTAGGCCGTCTAAAATCGGACCAGTTTTTAGGTCAAGAATGCGGGTTACAGCAATGTTGGGCGCGAATAACATCCGGGGGATACCTAGGCCAAAATATTTTGGAACAGTGCTAGCCTCAACACCGACCAGTGGCCCTTTCAGGTTATTATGGATGGCGGTCGGCAGAGGACTGTGTGCCTTTGACGTTAGCCAGAGTAGAACAGTCCCAAAACCAAATGTTATGGGATGATTATGGAGGGCAGAGGCGATAGATATCTCGGCGCTACCGTTAATAAATGCATTTTTTCTAGCAGTCTTTTTATAGCTATCACTAGGAATGATTCGCCTTTCGTAAGCACCCAGGATTCGCCACCCCTTATAAGGACCTTGCTCAACAATCGGTAGAGCAACTGCCGTATTTTCGGACTCAATGGTTGCGTGGAGTTTTGGTCGCGGGATGCGACTTGCTGCGGCGCGAAGCGATAGCTCGGGATTGTCTATCAGTGCTTCTGCGAGCTCTTTTTCAAACTCTTGAGGATTACCAACAATCCCGTTTTCTTTGGCCAGAATGACTCGAGCGCCAGCTGCCACTTCTTGCAGGGTACGTTCGACCGCTTCCTGTTCAAGAGTGTAGGCATCAGGCTGCCTTTTTGATGATGGATGGGTAAGCCCACTGACCTGGGAAGCATAGGAATGCTGGAACTCTTTGTCGTCGAATAGCCGGCCAAGCCTTTCTGATACTGCAACTCTTAGTTGAGGCATGAGTTCTTCGGCGAGTATCACTCTTTCGCCCGCACATTGCTCGAGTTCCTCGATGGCTAAGGTGTAATTTTTCTTTTGTTGATCGTTGCTTATGGGTGTACCTATAATTTTTATGTCTGTCGCCGGTGGCGGTGGTGTAGCTGCACCAGCTCGCGTCAAAATCTGTGTTGCCAAAGAACGCACCGTGAGTAAGGATGATTGCGTCAAATCCGTAAGTTCTTCAAGGCAGCCTTGCGCGATAGGATACGGAGCAGCCTCAAACTGCAAGATAAGCCAAAGCAGCCATGTTTTCCCAGCGGGGTCGAGATTGCTTTTTAGAGCAAGTCGCAGCCCGTTAACTATTGTCGATGGCATGAGCTTTATCAGCCATGCCGTGCCCAGTAATGCACCTCGCTTTAGGGGCTTTTCTGGGTGCGCTACACTGCTAACTATTGTCGCAGCAATAGCACTTTCCAGTTCTGGGATAGTATCGTTATTTGATTTAGTGGGCACATAAGGGTCGTCATCCTCATCGGCCTCACCTAAGGGCGGAAGCCTATCCTCTATAATATCGGCAGCCGCATCCCATAACTCAAACGGACTTGTAGACACGTCAGCAGCACTAATGGCCTTGCTACAAAATGCTTGAACAAGTGCTTGAGAGATACCCTGAGCGCAATAATATTTGCCATTCAGCACATCTACGATGGCCATCCCCAGTTCGCTAAAAGCTAGCTTGGCATTGAGTGCAACTGCCGCGCGCAAAGTTTCCTCATGTTCTTTGCCGCCGAATGTTCGCCAACCGCCGCCACTTTTTGATTTGGTATATGCAAACACATAAGCAATCACGGCAAGTCTCGTGAGACCGAAACGCTCAAACCCCTGTGCAAGCGACCCCATTACTAGTTTCGGATTTCTGTAGCTCACATGTTCAGCTAAGAAACGTAGTAGATTCTCAGCCGTTTCTGAATTTCCTTCTTGGCAGAGGGCTAAGAGCCGCCAGCCCAAAGCCTCGACGGCAGCGTTTATGGTCTCTTCGCTACTATTAAGATCGTAGGGTTGTTGTGACCACTTACGGATGGCGCGAGCTATATCAATAGGAGTATTGCCCCATTCGATACCAATGCGACTGTCGATCTGAGCTTGTCCGGGTCGAGCATATTCTTCACGTTGCTGGGCACCACTTATATTGCTTAACTCAAGCTCATGACCATTAAGCTCCAGTGCGCTGCTCGCGAGTTGTTTGAAATCTTTTATATTCACTTCATTGTCATGATCATCGATGATACGATCTTGGAAGAGGGAAGTAATTGAATCGGCCGCAAGCTCGTTCGATAAGCTATCGAGAGCTGCCGCTTTAAGTCGGCGAAGCAACTCCGCATCATCATCACCCGAGGTGAACTGATAGCCCAAGCTGAGCCGATTTGCGAACCGAACGGGTAGGCTCGTCTTACCACCATGCGCTATATACAGTTTGAATTGTGCATCCTGCAATTGTCCAGCTCGGCGGTTTGGCGTATCGAGCATTTGCCGGGCTATGAGATAGCCCGTGCCTATGGCGTCGGCCTTAGCGACCAAGTCCCACCAGTTGGGTAAAGCATGCCTCGTTTCTTTATGGTCGGTATGCCTCAGTACCCTTTGCACGAGTGGCTTGAGCCGAACGAGGCGCTCTCGTGCCTTCGCAACATCAGAGTCGATCAGTTCCGGCATGGAGTCAAGAAGTTCAAAAATGGTCACATCTTTGCGGTGTCCATAGCAAGTGTTAAGGCGGGCGGCACCCTCCCAGTATTCTTCAGCCTTAGGTGTATCTCCAATTGCAATTGATAATCGCGCACGCAGCAGGTAGTACTGAGCGATAGCATCGTAGTAGGTGCGATTTGCTATGGCATCCTTGAAAAAATCTTCGATAAAGCTACTTGTGGCTGGCCGCCTTGAAGGAGTGATAAAGTCTGACGCAAGCTTCAGCAAAAGCTCCGTCGAAAGAGGGCCACTAAGACTGTTTTGTAAGCTAACGGTTGTGTTGTTGCTTACTTCCTGCATAATCCGCAAAACCTCTGGCCATTGATCGTCAGAAATATGTTTCAGCCCTATCCGTAGGGTTTCGCCAATGAGCGAGTGGATTCCATAAAGATCACAGGCTCTCGGTTTCCCTGTAAAGGGATTCGTTTGGTTGGTCAACAGTTTGAAAGCAGGTAGTATGGAGCCAGTGCCGGACGCTTTAAACCGCGCGATTTCTACCACATATTCAAGCCAACAGCGATACCAGCCCTCGCCTTGTATCAGGAGAATGACTCTGTTTAAAATGATTGGATTGGTATGAGCCGTGATAAACACAAAGGCAGCCCACTTCACTACGGCCGACTCTGTCCATTGTGAGTCGTAGTTCAGAATGGCCTTGGTTTGTACAATAAGCTCATTTTCGTCCACTCGAAAGAGACTGGGGCTTGCGCCCATCTCTAGTGCCCGCATTGTGTCCCAAGACGAAAGCCCTAGTTTGGCAGCACGTTCGAGCAGTGCGTCTTTGCTAGGCAATTGCTGGGTAGCGTCTAGGCTGGGAAGCTGTCGAGCCAGGGCGATGACATAGGCTGACTGCCGCTTCTTTGGCAACAACCGTATAATTTCCAACACCATCGTGCCAGACTGGTATATATCCAAAAGCATTATTACCAAGGCACTTGGACACGGTAGACCATCTTGGTCGAGCCAGTTGGCTAAGGCCGCTGCGTTAACGTTACTCCTCAGTCTAAGCGCACCTCGTACCTGGGCAAGAACAATTGTACGTTCTTGCTCCGCACTGTAAAGCATAGTATCGTTAGCGCGGGTCAATTCAAAAGCATCAAGATACTCTTTCCAGGGAGGTACACCACCTGCTATGTCTATAGCTTCGCAAAGTTGCAGACCGAGCCGCGCTGGAAATACGGGACGACCCTCAAAGAGGAGACGATCTGCTAGCCAGTTAGCTCCATACAATGCAATTGGAATATCAGAGGAACTACCTAGCGCCTCGTCCATTCTGTCGAAGGCATATGCGCTAATTTCTTTGGCTAATTCCATAGAGCTAACCAGTGCCTTCCAATCTTGAAGGCGCACGGCCGCTTCTGAGGCAATAGCTATATTCTTCACAATTGCAGCCTCGCCATGACAAGCGGCTATAGCATTGGCAACATACGCTGTATCTACGAGACCGCATACGGCCTTATCGTCACCAATTTCTGCCAGAAGTGTAGAGAGGAAGCGAAAAGCTCGGGCATCCTTAAAGAATTCCTTTGCGCGCAACCACTCTATAGCTGGTCCAAGTACCGCTTTACGTTGTTCTCTATCCTCTAGACGCGTCTCTAGAAGAAAGCGCTGGAAACTTTCGTGGTACACGCGTATGCCGCCCTGCATGCCTCGTTCAATGAGAACTGGCGCCAATCTATCTACCATAGAGCCGATAGACGATGAAATTATCGGGTAAATCGCCTTCAATTCGTCACGCGTTACGGCAAACTCGAGCATGGCTAAGGCGTTGGCGGCTATAAGCGCTTCAGTCGGTATGGCCTGTAAGAGATATTCATAGTAAGCTTTCATTGTACCATCGAAGGCAGGCAGCGCTCTAAGGGTTCGGATAAGATCATATGTAGATTGCGGCGTCGCCTCATAGGTATTGTCAACTTGATGAGATAACAGAAGAGCTTCTTGAGGAGAAGGAGGAAGAGTAGGAAAGAAGCGGAGCATGGGAAGGGAAGGTTCGCTGTTAAGCGGCAGGTTTCCCTCTGGTCACCTCGCTCCAGACCTGGAAGCGATCCTGCATGAGCGCGCGGTAATCCCTTGCAGTGAGACGGTGTCGTTTGGGGTGAAAATGATCAGAGATCGGACCAAAAGCGGAAAGGAAACGTTGCGCGTGCCCAGGGGATTTGAAGCGTCGCATGATGCGTTCTCGCTGTCTTGTCGGTTGGTGCGAGCGTTCCGCTCGATTGTTTAGCCTTTTGTGCTGGCGATGCTCTACACCAGGCAGGATCTCGCGTTTGGCTGCTCCATAGCTCTTCAGTTTATCAGTGATGATCACGCGTGGCACACACTGGAGCCCTTTGAGGAGCTTACGGAAGAAGCGTTTCGCGGCTTTTTTGTTGCGTCGGCTTTGCACCAGGATATCCAGCACGTTGCCGTGCTGATCGACGGCTCGCCACAGATACGACCGTTTCCCATTAATGGTAAGAAAGACCTCATCTAGGTGCCACTTGTCCCCACACGGAGGACGGCGGCGGCGGAGTTCGTTCGCGTATGTCTGACCAAACTTCAAACACCACTGACGCACAGTTTCATACGTCAGCACCACACCACGTTCAGCCATAATTTCCTCGACGTCGCGATAACTCAAAGAGAAACGGAAATACAGCCAGAGACAGTAACTGATAATTTCTGGGGGAAATCGATACCCTTTATAGGGGCGGGTTGTTGTATCTTTCATTCGCTCAGTTTATCAGTAGCTTCAACTTTCCTGCAAGTTGACAGTACCCAATCTCGTGCTCAGGAAGCTAGTGTTACACAAGTGCGATGAAGATCTGACCTGGAGTCGAGGAGAATTGGGCTCAGGTAGAGAGGAGAAGAGAAACAGCAAAGGAAATGTGAGAATTCCAGCGTAACTGACATTTCTCATATAAAATTTCACCTTTCTCAAGAATAATTTTCCCATCACAAACGGAGAGAACGAGCAAAACAGGCTCATTTTCTCGCATAACTTTTCCTCCAGCCTTTCCTCTCACGAAATATCAAATTTTGACGTTGTTTTTCCTCCGTTTTGGCTCAACAGAAAAAAGTTTTCTGAGAAAAACGAAAAGTTATGCGAGAAATTCTTGTTCTCTGTGTAACGTTCGGGTATACTCGGAGAGAGTGGAGTTACGGTTGGTCATGCGGCGAGTGCTTGTGTCACCGGAGCTCGCAGATGTAGGACATGGCTGGCTTGCCGTTGAGCGTGAGCGAACCTCCGGCGACGAATCCGTTGTGTTCAAGCACCTTGCGCGAGGCCGGATTGTTCAGCGTGACCCTCGCGCGCAGCCTGCTGAGTCTGTACTCTGTGGCGGCGAGCTCGCGCACCTTGCGCACCGCCGCTGTGGCTAGTCCCTGCCCCGCGGCCTTCTGCGCAATCCGGTACCCCAGCTCCGCCGACCCATCTGCCACTTCGGTCAGGTTCACCCGCCCCACCACCTCGCCGCCCTCGGCCACCAGCAGGTGGAGGTAATCCGTCCCGGCGGCCT
>WNGR01000826.1_pt1 | contig 35570 bp, 27 predicted proteins | sample 5407581 | NCBI WGS metagenome assembly WNGR01 (sample SAMN13153383, study PRJNA577476) | soil metagenome | isolation source: 80 cm soil or saprolite under Garry oak tree replicate 2 | place: USA:California | collected 2016-06-15 | reverse complement strand
CTCCTCTGCGATGTCGCAGGTCTGCGTCGTAACTATTCCGTATGGCGGGAGCACCTCGTCCGGAGGCAGTATCACTTCTGGCCCTGATGAGCTTTCTGCATATGCGCGCGTTGCTTCCCAGATTGCAATCGACGGATCAGCGAAGTAGAACAACGGCGGGTTGGCAACGACGTCGCCTTGTTCCCATTCGCGGAGCTTGCTCAGCAGGCCGTTCGGCCACGAGTCTCTGGGCGGCACGCCTTTGTCGATCACGACTGCCGCCTCACTCCCCTGGCCGGGGAGCCCTCCTCGGCCGCCGGATCGGCCCGCGGAACAGCGATGGCTCGTAGGGCTCTGTGGCGGCCTCGGACTCTGCAGCTTCAGTTAGTTCAGGTCGTGGAGGTTCAGAGCGTGGAGATTCTGCGAACAACCATGGACTTGCCTCCCGCATCAAGGTAGCTAGACCGTCCTCCGCAGCGAGAATGTGCAGACGAGGAACGCCTGTGGCAGACGAATGTTCCAGCCAGTCACGCGTCCGCTGGCGACCTAGCGTCCGGACGAGCGATCCGACGAATGCATGCACGTCGTGCACCCGCCGCACGGTACCTGGCCTGGGGCTTTTCGTCTTGCCGCTGGACCAGTAGCGGAACGCGCGCAGCGAAATACGGCATATCTCCGCCAACTCGTCAGGGCTTCGATTCAACCAGCGCCCAAGATCTTGGAAAGCGACGAGCGCATCGGCAAGGCGTGGGTCGCTGGCCCGAGGGCTGTAGTCCTCCCAACACTTCTCGCGAATACGCAATGTGCGCGGTAGGAGACCCGGTGTCAGCAAGAGGATCTCATGAAACTCCTCCCACAGAGGAGTCAGCTCTGTGCCGATGACCTGGCCGGGATTGATGAGCCCAAACACGCCACTCGCAGGAAGGACTGTTGTTGTTTCGACGCCGACCGCCGCTGTACTTGACAGAACTACGCCTGAGGCAATCGCGCCCAGACCGGAACTGGAAACAATAACCGAGTTGACCTCACTTGCAGCGGGAACAAAAGACCATGGCAGCCACGAGCGGCCCATTTCGCTCGGCAAGCCTGTGGTCCAAGCTCCAATTGTCGGCGTCACGTCGCTGAACGTGATTCCGCGTAGCCAGCCTGGTGCACGTCTAGACTCAGGTTGGCGAGCCCATGGCAGTTCTGAGACGAAAGACGTCTCCTCCGGATAAATATTCTGGCTTTCCCAGGCTTGGAGCACACCAACAGTTTGCGGCGACCGCACGGGCTGCCATTCTGCTATGGCAGTCATCAGTCACCCTTTCAGGTAGTTATAGAGATCAGGCGTAATTGCCTGTTGAAATACTTGCAAGGCAAGTGTATGGAGTTCCTCGGTAGCATTGAGTATGTCATCGACGTTGAAGGGCTTACCGCGCTGTACATAGCAATCATGATCTATCAAATAGGTCCACTGACCTGAAGCCTGCTGATCTCGAAATGCCCCGTGCCGCAGAACAATCGACCGTCCATCGCCTATGTCGAGCTGAAGAATCTGCTGACTGGTTGTCACTGCCTGACCGAGAGTCTCGTGAGCGACTGGTCCAAGGAAGGACTGATCAATCCATTTTTTCCAATCCACCGCTGTCGTCACATCAGGGTGGGTGATCCGATCGATGAAACGTAGACCTACACGTTGCTCCAACGACGGTTCTACCGCTTCGGCCACCGCGCGAGCAAACCTTTCCAAACGCGCTCGAAAGTCCGGCCAGTCATCATAGCTGGTTGTCTCAAGAGAGAAAAACTCCGGCATCACTACAGCGTTCCACGCTTGGTCGGTAGTGCGTAGCTTCCATCCACGCTGGCTCGCTCCGGGAAGCGACTGCACTCCGGCAGGACCCGCCGTGATTGTCAGCTCCTGGCCCGACTGCTCCTCAAGCAAGGGGTAGCGATCCTTAACAGCATCGTGGATGCTGACTGCGCGCTTCGGATCACTCGCCGCGATGGTCTGCTCATGGCGAACTTGGCAAACAACCAGACTCAGCGGTGATCGCGCGAGCTTCTCGGTGGATGGGCTGGGAAGGACGATTGGTGACATCTCTCCTCCGCGGCCGGGACACGAAGCCCCTACGAGGGTAGCATAGTTGCACTGAAGTTGCACCTCCGATGCTCCAAAGAGCAGCGATCTTTGCAGCTCGGCGTGAGGTACTGGCCCAGCGTCTCAGAGCACCACCGGAAGTCGTACGGCACACGAATACAGCAACGCCACCGACTACGAACGGCTGAGTCGGTCTACCGCCGACCACTGACCTGCCCCAACGACCGACATTGACCAGTCTGGCGCTAGTTCGCATCGAGGGGCTCGGAGCCCGGAGTCTGCTGGCACCCACGGCTGGCACCAACGAGGCATACAGCCCACACATGTGACGCCAGATTTACGGCCCCGTTAGCCGACTTGCTCCGTAGTTCCACAAATGAGGTCGTCGAACGACGGGTCGAGGGCCAGCATCTTGCTCTTCAGCCAGGAACCGGTGGCTGATGCGTCGGGTGACTCCTCCATGGCCGCGACCACCAGCTTTTTCGTGTCGTCGATGTCGAAGTTGGCCCCGACCTCGGCCCGCACCGCGGGGTTGACCGCGGCGACGATCGTCCCCCAGTACTTGTACTCGGAGCAGACCGCCACCAGCCGGGAGCTCGCGGACGCCTTGGTGCCGACCCCGACGACCCACTTCCCGAACTCGCGCAGCCGCTGCACCAGCGGCGAGTAGTCGCCATCGCCCGCGACAAGCAGGAACGTGCCGACATCGGGATGGGTGATCAGCACCTCCATCGCGTCCACCGCCATCAGGATGTCGGCGGCGTTCTTCTGCTGCGCTCCGAACCTGGTCACCTGGATCAGCGTGATCCCGTTCTGGGCGAGACTGTGCTGGTACCGGCCGAACTCCGGCCTGGACCAGTCCGCGTAGGCGCGGCGGATCGAGGTGTTCCCGTAGTCGCGGCACAGCCGCTCGAGCGCCTTGTACGGGATCGGGTCGGCCTCCCCGGGCAGGTCCTCCCCGGCGCCGAGCGCCAGGTTCTCCAGGTCGATGAAGACCGCCACCTGATCGCCGGGCGACGTCTCGCCCGCGCGAGCCGCAGCCATCAGGCGACCCGCCATTCGCGCTCGGCTCTCCGCTGTTCGCGCTCGGCTCTCCGCCGCTGACGCTCAGCGCTCCGCCGCATGACTAGCCACCTCTCCTCGGTCCCGCCCCAGTAGTGTGAAAGTGCCGTGGCTGCAGAAACAGAAGCAGTAACGGCACTTTCACGCTAGTCCCCTTGCTGGCGGTTGGCCGCCAGCGGCGCGGGAATGGCGCTGGCGAGGTTCCGCAGCCGAGTTCCCGGGAGCGCCTACCGCTGCGAGTAGTCCAGGCCGAGCAGGGGCGCGGTCTCCGCGAGCATCAGCTCGAACATTGGCTCGGCGTCGTCGAGCGCGAAGCCGAGGTGGCCGAACACCTCCAGGCTCACGATGCCATAGAGCCGCACCCAGCAGCGCAGGAAGATCAGCAGCAGGCCGAGCGGCAGCCCGGCGGCCAGCTCGCCCAGGCCCTCCCGGTAACGCTCGAGCTGCTCGCGCAGCCCGGGGTCGATCTGGTCGTCCGCAAGCACCGGGAACGGGTGCTTGCGCCATAGCTCGAGGATCAGCAGGAAAAACGTGTTGCCGAACTTCCCGCCGCACTCCGCGGTGATCTCGTCCTTCTCGATGTTGACGCCGGGCAGCGGCGTGCCGAACAGCAGGCTGAACTCCCGCTGGTGGCTGAGTGACCAGCGGCGGAACGCCCGGGCGGCCGCGATGACCTTCGCGGTCAGGTCGCCGCCGCCCTGGGCGCCCGCCTCAGCGATCGCGGCGTGGAGGTCCGCGGTGAGCTCGGTGAAGATGTCGGCGATGACGTGCTTGACCAGTTCGTCGTGGCTGCCGAAGTAGCGGTAGAGCGCGGGCGCGGTCATGCCCATCTCGCGCGCGATCGCGCGCAGCGACACCGCATCGCGCCCGTCGGAGACCAGGATCCGGCGGGCGGTCTGCTTGATCTCCTCGGTGGTCGCAGCGCGGACGCGATCACGCCGGTTCGGCGCCTGGACCATCTCGCCTCCCGCCGGTCATCCACCGTTTACCGGCCGGTCACCCGGCCGCCCGGACGGCCCGCGCCGCCCGGTAAACGCGCTTGACATCCGTGAACTGCGTATGCCAAGTTAACACTATTAGCAGTATACACCATTCACTGTTGTGACGATCATTAAGTTTAGCTCGCGGAGGGGTCATGTTCGAGAGCTGGGGACGTGTCGTTTACCGTCGCCGCCGGCTGGTGCTGGTGATCTCGCTGCTAGCCGTGGTGTTCGCCGCGGTCTGGGGCACCGGCGTGTTCAGCAAGCTGCAGTCGTCGGGGGGATTCACCCCGCCCAACAGCGAGAGCCAGCAGGCCAGCAACCTGGCCACGGCCACGTTCGGCCGTGACGCCGGCGACGTGGTCGTGCTGTACTCCAGCCCGGACCAGGCCGTGCGGTCGCCCGGGTTCCGCTCGTCCGTCACCAAGACCCTGGCGGACCTGCCGCCCAGCAAGGTGCTGTCCTACCAGACGTACTGGACCACCAAGTCGCCACAGTTCATCAGCGCCAGCGGGCGGGAGACCTACGCGGTGCTCGAACTGGCCGGGTCGGACGACGCGGCCAGGATCAAGAGCTTCGACGCGATCAAGGGTGACCTGGCCGCGCCCGGCCTGCAGACGCAGACCGGCGGGTTCACCCCGACCGAGCAGGCGATCAACAAGCAGGTCACGGCCGACATCGGGCGGGCCGAGGGCTTCTCCATGCCGGTGCTGCTGATCGTGATGCTGATCATCTTCGGCAGCCTGGCCGCGGCCAGCCTGCCGCTGGCCATCGGCGGCATCGCGATCCTCGGCTCGTTCACCGCGCTGCGGCTGCTGACCCTGGGCACCACGGTGTCCATCTACTCGATCAACATCACCACGATCCTCGGTCTCGGCCTGGCCATCGACTACGGGCTGTTCCTGGTCAGCCGGTTCCGCGAGGAACTGCGCGGCCAGCCGACCGTCGAGGACGCGGTGGCGCGCACCGTGGCCACCGCGGGGCGGACCGTGGCAATCTCCGGCATCACCGTGGCCACGGCCCTGGCCAGCCTGATGCTGTTCCCCGAGACGTTCCTGCGCTCGATGGGCTACGGCGGGGTCGCGACCGTGCTGGTCGACATGCTGGCCGCGCTGACCGTGATGCCTGCGCTGCTGGCCGTGCTCGGCCCCCGGGTCAACGCGCTGCGCATCCGGCGTCTCGGGGGGCAGCAGGCCCCCCGGGAAAACACCGGTGCCTGGTACCGGATCGCGAGCAGCGTGATGCGGCGGCCGGTGCTCTACGCGGTCCCGATCGTGGTCGTGCTGCTCGCGCTCGGCGCGCCGTTCCTGCGGGTCACCTGGGGCGGGACCGACGCGACCGCGCTGCCGTCCGGGGCCGGTCCCCGCGTGGTCACCGAGGCGCTGAACCGCGACTTCCCGGGCAACCCCACCGCGCCGATCGAGTCCGTGGTCAAGTTCGACGGACCGGTCACCGCCTCGCCCGCCCGGCAGGCCGGGCTCGCGTCGTACGCGACCAGGCTGCAGCACGTCCCGGGAGTCACCGGAGCCCAGATCACCGGGGTGCGCGGGGACATCGCGCGGGTGGATATGCGTTATGGCCCTGGTCCTAACTCGTCGGCCGCCCGGGCCATCGTCGGGCAGGTCCGGGACATCGCGCCGCCGGCCGGGTCGCGGGCGTATGTCGGCGGGCCGAGCGCGCAACTCGTGGACGAGCTGTCCAGCCTCGGCAGCGTGCTGCCGTGGATGGCGCTGGTGGTGGTGCTGGCCACGTTCGTGCTGCTGTTCCTGGCGTTCGGGTCGGTGGTGCTGCCGGTCAAGGCGATCGTGATGAACGTGCTGTCACTGTCGGCCATGTACGGGGTCGTGGTGTGGATCTTCCAGGAAGGTCACCTGTCCGGGCTGCTGCAGTTCACGCCGAACGGCACCATCGACCCGACCATGCCGATCCTGATGTTCGCGATCATGTTCGGGCTGTCCATGGACTACGAGGTGTTCCTGCTGTCCAGGATCCGCGAGCGCTACGACATCACCGGGGACAACACCGCCGCGGTGGCCAGCGGGCTGCAGCGCACCGGCGGGCTGATCACGAGCCTGGCGCTGCTGCTGATCATCGTGGTCGGGGCGTTCTCCGCGTCCGGGATCACGTTCATCAAGCTGATGGGCGTCGGGATGATCGTGGCACTGATCGTGGACGCGTCGGTGGTGCGGGTGCTGCTGGTGCCCGCGGTGATGCGGCTGCTCGGCCCCGCGAACTGGTGGGCACCGAAGCCGCTGCGCCGCCTGTACGCCCGCTACGGCATCCGCGAAGACGGGGCGCCCGCCGCGGGGGAGGCCGCTGGCGTCAAGCCAGTGCGGGAGCCCGCCGAGGCCTGACTGGCGCTCGGAATGGCAACAATATTGTCGGCGAGGCCGGACCAGATAGCAGTGGAGCGCCGCTACGCCTCTAGACCAGCGTGTGGAGGAGTGTTAGCCTATTTGTTCCCACGGCGGGGCAGCAAAGGGGCTGGTTAGGCGAGCGCCAGACAGCTGGCGCATGGGGCCATGGGCAGCTCCATGGGACAACTCCATGGGGGGGTCTGCCATGCCGAGGCAGTCAGCCCGAGATCCGGTTCCTCACCCGTCACGGACAGCTCTGCGGTCTCTCGATCGTCCGCGGCAACGCGGCCCTCCCGTCCGCCCGTTCTGTGAATCTTGCGAGCACACTCCAAGCTCTAGCCCGATCGCCGATGCGGTGCCGCTGATCTTTCTGCGCGGTGCCTGCGCAAGTTCCGGATGGATTCAGGTCATCGCTCAGGCCGTGGCCAGCAGATCGTCGTGTGCTCGCTCGCCGATTCTCCGCGAGGGGGGGTCAACGGCGTTGCGACTGGTGGAGCGGGGCGAGGAGCTGCCACTGATCGGACGTGCCGAGGAGCTCGCCTTCCTCAGCACGGCGATCGCGGAACGGGGCGGGGCCGTCGTGGCCGGAGCGGCGGGGGTGGGGAAGACACGTCTGGCCCGTGAGGTCTCGTCAGTGCTGGTGCTGGACGGCTGGCATGTGGCGTGGGCAACGGCCACCCGGTCTGGCAGCGACCTGCCGCTAGGCGGCGTCACCGGGCTGGGTCTGGCTGACGACGGGATGTCGTTCCAGGGCCGGCTGGGCCTGCTGTCACGGATGACGGCAGTTCTGCTGGAGCGGGCCGGAGGTCGGCAGACGCTGGTTCTGGTGGACGACGCGCACCTGCTGGATGAGCTGTCCGCGGCGTTCGTGCATCATCTGGCGATCTCCGGCGCGGCGGCGGTGCTGCTGACGGTTCGCACCGGGCAACAGCCGCCGTCGGCTGTGGTGTCCCTGTACAAAGACGGCCCGGTTCCGCGGCTGGAGCTGCAGCCGCTCGGGCAGGCGGAGTTCGGCGAGCTCGCGTCCGCTGCGCTCGGCGCGGATATCGAGCCGGACACGCTGCACCACCTGTGGTCCGATGCGGCCGGGAACGTCCTGTTCCTGCGTGAGCTTGTGGCCGACGCGGTGGAAGCCGGGACGCTCGTTCAGGTTGGCGGGCTGTGGAGATGGGAACCAGACGGGACGGTCGGTCCCCGGCTGGCCGAGCTGGTCGCCGACCGGATGGGTCGGCTGGAGGGGGACCGGCGGCTCCTGGCCGAGCTGCTGGCGGTGGGCGAACCGCTTGGTGCCGACCTGGTGCAGGGCCTGGTCCCTGGGGTTGACCTCGCCGACGAGGAGCGGCGGGGAATGCTCGTCGTCGAGGAATCCCGGCGCCGGGCCGAGGTGCGCCTGGCGCACCCGCTGTTCGGCGAGGTGCTGCGCGCCCGGGTGCCGGTGTTGCAGCGCCGGCGGCTGCAGCGGCTGCTGGCCGATGCGCTCGAGACGGCTGGCGGCAAGCGTCGCGGGGACGTGTTGCGCCTGGCTACCTGGCGGGTCGAGTCGGGCAGCGCCGCGGACGCCGGGTTGCTGATGCGGGCCGCCCGGCGAGCCCGTCAGGTCTTCGACCCCGGGCTGGCCGCCCGGCTGGCTCGCGCGTCTTTGGAGCTGGACGCCTCATTCGAGGCCGGGCTGCTGCTTGGTGCGTCGCTCAGCGAGTTGGGGCGCTTCGATGCGGCGGCCGAGGTACTCGATCGCCTGGCCGGGACCGAGCCTGACGGGACCGAGCCTGACGGGACCGCCCATCAATCGCTCGCCAGGGAGCGAGCCCTGGTGATGTTCCACGGGCCCGGCGGCCTGGCGGCGGCGCGGCGGGTCCTGGAGGAGGCCGAGGCGTCCGTGGCCGACCCCGTGCGGCGCCTGCTGGCGCGCGCCGACCTGGCCCAGCTTCTGGCCTTTGCCGGGCTGTCCGCTGAGGCGCTGGCCATCGGTCGTCCACTGATTGCGCCCGGCATGGATGTTCGCGTGCGGCTGCGGTCTCTGTCCCCGGTGGGGGCCTGCCTGGTGTTCGCCGGACAGGCGGAGCAGGTGCTGCAGCTGTGCGACGAGCTTGAGCCGGCGACGGCCCGGCTTCGCGAGGACCTTCCCCAGGCCGCGGGGTGGGTGTGGGCAGCGCGGACCAACGCGCTGCTCCTGGCGGGTCGTCTCAATGAGGCGACCGCGGTTCTCACCCGGCCGCTCGAGCCGGGTGCGACCCCGATCGTGGCAGACGGCGACCTCGCCTACGCGCGCACGAAGCTGGGCCGGGCGCTGTTGCTACGAGGCCGGCCTGGCAGCGCGCTGCAGCAACTCACCGCCGCCGCCGCCGTGCTGCGGGTCAACGAGCCAGTCGGATGCCTGGTGTGGTGCCTGTCGCTGGCGGCCGAGGCCTGCGCGCTGCTTGGCCAGCACGCGGAGGCGGCGCGCCTGGCCGGCGAAGCGATGACACGGCGCTCCAGCGGGTTCGCCGTATTCGATGGCGATGCGGCCCGGGCCCGGGCCTGGGCCGCGGCCGCCGCCGGCGAGCGGTCCAGGGCCATCGGCGAGCTCGTCACCGCGGCCGATGTGCAGGAGGGCCGCGGCCAGCCTGCCTACGCGTTGTTCGCTCTGCATGACGCCCTTCGCCTCGGCGCCAAGCATGTGGCCGGCCGGCTCGAGGTCCTCGCCGAATCCCTCGACGGGCCGTGGCCAGCCGCGGCCGCCGTGCATGCCCGCGGCCTGCGCTGTCGCGACGCCGCGTCCCTGGAGGCTGCGGCAGACGCATTCGCCGCTCTCGGCGCTGGCCTGGTGGCGGCCGAGGCCGCCACGCAAGCGTCGTGGAGCTGGGCGGCATCGGGTTGCCCGGCCCGTGCCGCCGCGGCACGGGCCAAGGCGGCCGTTCTGTCCGGCTGCGAGTCAGCGCGTGAACTCACGTTGATCCCGCCGCTGGCCGAGGCGCCGGGCCTGTCCGTGCTGACCCGCCGCGAGCAGGAGGTCGCCGCCCTGGCCGGCCGCGGCCTGTCCAATGCCGCCATTGCCCGGCGCCTGGTTGTTTCGGTCCGGACCGTCGAAAGCCATCTGTACTCGGCGTACGGCAAGCTCGGCGCGGCAGATCGCGGCGAACTGGCCGCATTCCTCGGATCTCAGTAGCCGGTGAGCACCCCGCCCGCAAAAGATCAGTAGGCCGCTACTGAGAGTAGGGCCCACAGCTCGCCGTATGGTCCGATGTGGACCGTGTCCAGGGCATGTGTCGTGCCATCCAGCCCGGCGCGCGGATGCCCGTGAGGGGGGTGACGCGATAGAAGGCTCCGTCCCGAACGTGAAGTCGTCACCCGCCTGGGTGAAAACAAGAGGAGGAAGGAATGCGACGGCTTCTGGTCCTGATCTTCGGTGCCCTGGCGGCAGTAGTGTTTGCCGCCGGGCCGGCGCTCGCTGTGAGCGCACACTTCAATTTCGCCAACGTCACGAGTGTGACCTCCAACTCCATCACGGTGTCGTTCAAGGAAGCCGGGCTCGGCAACAGCCTGAACTCGGTGAACATATCGGTCTCCGGGTCTGCGGAGTGCATCAACCCCGGTTCGCATCACCCGAAGGCCGCGAACAAGACGGCTGAGTCGGCGTCCGGTACCTTCAACGTCAGCAACGGCCAGGCCACCGGTTCGCTGACGATGGTTGCCACCAACATCAGCCCACCCTGCTCGCCGCCGATGGTGATCGCCTGGACAGATCTCGTGGTCACCGACACCACCTTCAACGACTCGATAAGCATTCCGGGGACCTTCTTCCCGAGCGGCTGAAGCCGGCCAATGCGGGAGATGGGGGGTCAGGACGAGGGGGCGGCCCATCGGGGAAGGGCGGCCCCCTCCCACGTCGCTTGATGCTGGCGTTGGAGATGCCGGCCATCCGGATCTTGCCCTCGTCGAGCAGTTCCTTCAGGGCGCCGATGGACTCGGCATAGGGCACCTTATGTCCGATCGGTGATACGAGTTTCTGAGAACCGTCATCTGTCCCGGTGATGAACTGGCCCTGGGTTACCTGGCCCCGTGCGCCGAAGCTCGGCCAGGAACGCGCGCGCGGCGGCCGGCACGCGGCGCTGCGCCGGGGTCGCCACCGAGACCTCCCAGACCAGCGCGCGGTCGGTGACCTCGACGGTGGCCAGGTCGGGCCAGGCCGCCGCGGCCGAGGCCGGCAGGAACGCCATCCCGAGTCCGTGCCGGACCAGGCCCGCCGCATCGGCGAAGGCGGCGACCTCGAACGGGACCTGGCGATCGAGGCCGGCCGCGGCGAACGCCCGGTCCACGGCCGACCGGTTCCCCCAGCCTGGCGGAAAGTCGATGAATGCCTCGTCGGCCAGGGTCTCCAGCGTCGTCGCGGACCGCGACGCCAGCGGATGCCCGGGGTGGCAGACGAGCAGCAGCGGCTCCGTGCTGACCGGCTGCAGGGCCAGCCCGGCGGGAGGCTGGCCGGGCAGCGCCACCAGGGCCAGGTCCAGCGCGCCGGCGATCACTTCGCGGGCCAGGCCAGCCGATCCGGTCGAGGCCAGCCGCAGCCGCACCGTCACGCCCGGGTGCGTGGCGTGGAACCGGCCGAGCAGCTCGGGCAAGTCGAGCGGGCCGACGGCCAGCGTCGTCCCTACGGTGACCGTCCCGCGCAGCCCGCCGCGGGCCTCGCTCACCGCCTCCCTGGCCGCCTGGGCCGCCGCGAGCGTGGCGCGCGCCTCGGGCAGCAAGGCCTGGCCCGCGTCGGTCAGCGAGACCCGGTGCCGGTTCCGGTCGAACAGCGGCACTCCGAGCTCCCGCTCCAGGCTCTGGATGGCGCTGGATACCCCTGACTGCACCACGTGCAGCCGGCGGGATGCACGGGTGAACGACAGTTCCTGCGCGACGGCGACGAAGTACTCCAGGTGCCGAAGCTCCATGGCCGCATTATCTCCGGCAGAGGACGGCCACCTCTGACCGGCGAACGGGCTGGGTCAAGTGACAGGACGGGATGGGGCCAGCGGTCAGTTGCTCACGGCCAGGACCAGCGGCAGCACCGCCGCTGCGCCGGCCTCGCGGAGCAGCCGGGCGGCGACGGTCATGGTCCACCCGGTCTCGATCCGGTCGTCAACGAGGAGCACCGGGCCGCCGAGCCCGGCCACCTCGCCGCGCAGCGAACCGGGCACGGTGAGCTCGTGCCAGAGCGCGGCCAGCCGCTGGGCGCTGTTGTACTGGCGGGCCGGCCGGCCCGCGGACAGGGCGCCGGAGTAGGCGAGGCCGCCGAGGTACGGCATCCGGCCGATCTCGGCGATGCGGCGGCCCAGGCCCTCGACGAGCCGCGGCCTGGTCCGCGAGGGCAGCGTGACCACGCCGGCGGGCCGCCGATCCCAGTCCCACGCGGCTAGCACCTTGACCACGGCCGCGATGAGGTCGTCGGGTACCGGCCCGTCGGAGGCCGGGCCGCCGGAGCGTGCGGGATCGGAGCGTGCGCCATCGGGGAGGTCGTCGGCCAGCATGGTGCGCAGCCGGGGACCCCAGCCGAGGTCGGTGAGCCTGCCCAGGGCCCGGCCCGGCTCCGCGGCGAGCTCGGGGCCGATCTTCCCGGACACGTCGATGCCGAGCTCCTTCATGCCGGTGGGCCACATCCGTCGCGGGGTGATCTCGACGCCGGGCCGCAGCAGCCGGTCCCGGGCGGCTGCGGCACCTGCCTCGGACACGGTCTGCGGCCAATGCTGCCCGGTGCAGTTGTCACATCGGCCGCACGGTGCGGCCGCCGGATCGTCCAGCTCGCGGCGCAGGTACTCCATCCGGCAGGCCCCGGTCGCGATGTAGCCGAGCATGGCCTGCTGCTCGCGGGCCCGCTCCGCGGCCACCCGGGCGTACCGGTCGGCGTCGTAGGCCCAGTCCTGGCCGGTAGCGGCCCAGCCGCCGCTGACCCGGCGCACGGCGCCGTCCACGTCGAGGACCTTGAGCATCATCTCCATCCGGCCCCGGGACAGATCGACCCGGGTTTCCAGCGCCGCGGTGGACAGCGGCCGGCCCGCCTCGGCCAGGGCGGCCAGCGTGGCCCGGACCACCGCCTCCGGCGGGAACGCCAGCGAGCCGAAGTAGGCCCAGATGTCGCCGTCCTCCCGCCCGGGCAGCAGGATCACGTCGGCGCGGTCCACGGCCCGGCCCGCCCGGCCGATCTGCTGGTAGTACGCGATCGGCGACTGCGGGGCCCCGAGGTGAACGATGAAGCCGAGGTCGGGCTTGTCGAAGCCCATGCCGAGGGCGCTGGTCGCCACCAGCGCCTTGAGCTCGTTGGCGAGGAGGGAGTCCTCGGCGGTCTTGCGTTCGGAATGGTCGTCCTGTCCGGTGTACGCGACGACATCGTGCCCGCGGTCCCGCAGGAACGACGCGGTCTCGTGCGCGGCCGCGACGGTCAGCGTGTAGATGATGCCGGAGCCCGGAAGCTCGCCCAGGTGCTCGGCCAGCCAGGCCAGCCGCTGCTGCGCCGCGGGCAGCCGGACCACGGCCAGGTGCAGGCTGGACCGGTCCAGCGGGCCGCGCAGCACGAGGGTCTCGGCGGCGTCGCCCGCTCCGAGTTGCTCGGCCACATCATGGGTGACCCGCGCGTTCGCGGTGGCCGTCGTGGCGAGCACCGGCACGCCGGGCGGCAGGCCATCGAGCAGCGTGCGCAGCCGCCGGTAGTCGGGCCGGAAGTCGTGGCCCCAGTCGGAGATGCAGTGCGCCTCGTCCACCACGAGCATGCCCGCCGCGGCGATCAGCTTGGGCAGCACCAGGTCACGGAAGCCGGGGTTGTTCAGCCGCTCCGGGCTGACCAGGAGGACGTCGACCCGGCCCGCGGCGATCTCGGCGTAGACCTCATCCCACTCGTCAGAGTTGGACGAGTTCACGGTGCGGGCGTGGATTCCCGCGCGGTCCGCCGCGTCGATCTGGTTGCGCATGAGCGCGAGCAGCGGCGAGACGATGACCGACGGCCCGCTGCCGCGGGCGCGCAGCAGCGCGGTCGCGGTGAAGTAGACCGCCGACTTGCCCCACCCGGTGCGCTGCACCACAAGGGCCCGCCTGCGCTGCGAGACCAGGGCGCTGATCGCCGTCCACTGGTCCGGCCGCAGCGCAGCGGCCGGACCGGCGAGCGCGCGCAGGCAGCGTTCTGCCTCATCGCGGAGGCCAGCATCCAGGGCGCCAGCGTTGTCGGCCATGGTCCCTTCGTACCAGGAGGTGCCGACGGCCCGGCGGTCCGGGCATGATCGTGACGTGGCCGAGAGCTGGATTGGGGATGACCGCCCGGTCCGCGCGTTCCGCTGCGATCCGGGCCGGCCGGTGGACCCGGGCACCTGGCCGGCGACGGTGCCGGCGATGGCGCAGATCCTGCGCGACGGCCTGGAGCTGCCCGCCGGGCTGACCGTGCTCGTGGGCGAGAACGGGTCAGGGAAGTCGACGGTCGTCGAGACCCTCGCGGAGGCCTACGGGCTGAATCCGCAGGGAGGCTCGGCCCAGTCGCGGTTGTTCCGGACCTCCGGCAGCGAGCCTGGCGTCGGCTCGAGCCTTGTGGTCGAGCGCGGGCCGTTCCGGCCGCAGTGGTCGTACTTCCTGCGCGCGGACACCATGCACGGGCTGTACAGCTACCTGGAGGACAACCCGGGGCGGAAGCAGGAGCGCTTCCATCAGCTCAGCCACGGGGAGGGGTTCCTCGAGATGCTGCGCACCCGGGTGAACGAGCCCGGGTTCTACCTCATGGACGAGCCCGACGCCCCGCTGTCGTTCACCGCCTGCCTGGGGCTGACCGGCCTGCTGTACGACCTGGTGCAGGCCGGAGCGCAGGCGGTGGTGGCGACGCACTCGCCGATGATCGCCGCGATTCCCGGCGCCAGCATCCTGGAACTGGGCGGCTGGGGCATCCGCGCCGCACGCTGGGACGAGCTTGACCTCGTCCGGCACTGGCGCCTGTTCCTCCGCGAGCCGAACACGTATTTCCGTCGCCTGCTTGACAGCTAGCCGCGCCGATTCCGCGGCTGCCGCCTGTGACCAGCGCGACCTTGCCGGCCAGCTGGTTCTCGATGCCCATGGTGACTCCCTCTCCTCGTGGCGCCGTCGGGCAATTCGGTCAGTGACCAGTCCAGCAGCCCGCCGACCTGGGCAGAAGGACGCGTTGGCTCTCGTTCCATACACTGCGGGTATGGATGAGATCGAGGTTCGCGAGCTCCGCTACTTCATCGCGGTCGCGGAGGAGCTGAACTTCACCCGGGCCGCGGAGCGCCTCGGCATGGCCCAGCCGCCGCTGTCCACGGCCATCGGCAAGCTCGAGCGCAAACTCGGCGTGACGCTGCTGGAGCGCACCAGCCGACGAGTCGTTCTGACCCCGGCCGGCGCGATGCTGCTGGAGCAGGGCCGGATCGCGGTCGAAGGTCTCGGCGCCGCCGTCGAGCGCGCCCGCCGGCGAGGAACCCAGGCGGACCGCCTCACCGTCGCCGTCAAGGCAGGCGGCGGCACGGGCCTGCTCAGAAAGATCGCGCAGCGCTGCGCGCAGGATCCGCAGATGCCCGAGGTGCACATCCTGTTCGGCCACCGCGGCGGGCCGGCCGCCGCCCTGCGCAGCGGAGCCGCCGATGTCGCGATCCTGCGCGCCCCGTTCGACCAGCGCGGCCTGGACGCGGAAGTCCTGCTGGTCGAGCCGCGCGTCGCGGTCCTGCCCGCAGACCACCGCCTGGCCGGCCGTCGCCGACTGCGCCGCGCTGACCTGGCCGGCGAGCCGATGCCGCGCTGGGCGGAGCAAGTCGACGGGGCCACGGCCGCCTACTGGGCCGGTTCCGACACGGCGCCCGCCGCCAGCCCGGCCGCGATCCCTGCCGCGGCTCTGCCGCGCGCCGCCCGGAGCCGGTGCAGCGATCCGGGCGCCGCCGGGACCCCCGAAGGCCCCGAGATCAGCGACATGAACCAGCTGCTCGACGCGGTCGCGCTCGGCCAAGCGGTGGCCTACGTCCCGATCTCCATCGCTCGCCGGCACAGCTGCGCGGAACTGGTCTTCGTCCCGGTCAGCGACCTGAGCCCGAGCGAGGTCGTGGCGGCCTGGCCGGACACTTCCCGCTCCCGCGCCGTCGCGAGCTTCGTCCGGGCAGCCGCCGAAGTCGCGGCGGGCCGTCCCGAGCAGGCGGCGGCGTTCGCCTGATCCCGGCGATTCGGATGATCCCGATAAGCAGCCTGCTTAGCGATAATCGTCTGCTTGGCGGCTATTCATCTGTTCGGCGGCTAAGGCCGCTTGCGCGGCAGCGCTTCCAGGCGGGTCGGCCCTTACTTTGCAGTTTCTGCCGCTATTGAGGCTAAGCCGGATGACCCGGTCTCTCGTTTGCAATTTTATAGACACGCCGCCGTGTACTCGCCTAATCTAATGGCATGCGCGCCCCCAATTTGCGCCTTAATAATCAACGGTAATTCGGATATATAGGGTCATGCCTGGGCGGAGGAATCATGAGGTCTCGGCAATGGGTGTGCCGGCTGGTCACGGTGGCCGCACTGGGCCTGTCCGCGGGGTGGCTCGCGCTGCCAGGGTCGGCGGCCGAGGCTGGCGTGCCCGGCGGCCCGGGCGCGACCGGGGTCCGGACGGCCGCGGCGCAGCCCGCGTCGCTGGTAACGGACTCCGGGCCTGATCTGGGTACCAAGCGGGGGCTCCCGGCGCCGGCCATGAGCGCCGCCATGCTCTGGGCCAATGCCGAGAAGCAGGCTGCAGCCAGGACCTTCGTCGGGGCGATGCGCAGGGAAGCCAGCCCCGAGGCCAAGTGCACGGCCCCGTCTTGCCGTAGCAGCCTGCCGGCCGCGAAGGATCTGCCTGCGACCCAGCAGGCGCAGGTCACCAACTATTTCTGCGGCCCGGCTACGGTGTCGGAGATGCTGGCCCAGATGGGCATGAAGGTGACTCAGCGGAAGGCGGCCCGGGAGCTCAGGACAACATCGGGCGGGACGGACTGGTCGAATCCAGGCGGTTACCCGGTGCCGAGGGTCCTCAATAAGAACCAGCACCTGAACAATTACGTTGCCGTCGGCCTGCCGTGGTCGCCAACCAGATTTCAGGTCAAGACCTTCGAGATTGACCTGGTGACCGACATTAACCACAACGGGGGCGTTCCGCTCGCTGGAAATGCGTACGAAGTCCCTGGCGGCCCCCATCTGGTGGGGCACCCGGTGAATCAGACGATTTACCACTGGTTCGACATCAGGGGATACCGGAAATCCGGTGCCACGACGGATTACGAGGACTCGGTGCACGGCGCGTCGAGCATCGGGTGGGCCGCCACGGTCCCGGCGTACTCCTCGCTGCCGTCCAGGACCATCGTCTACATCATCGGGGCTCGTGGCTACGCCTGGTAGCCGAGGGCCCGGCCGGCTCAGGCAGGCTGGCCGGCCCGGGCAGGCTGGCCGGTCCCGCCGGGTGTGGCCGGGTGCCGTCCTGGCCCTCGGCCTCGCCAGCGTGGCGCTCGCCGGATGCACGGGCAGCGGCCGGGTGCCGGCCGGCCGGACACAGGCCAGCCAGGCGTCCGGCGGCCGGACCGGGCCGGCCCGGGCCGCACTGGCGTTCTGCCCGGTGCGGCCGACCCGGGCCATGAAAAAGGAGCTGCACCAGACGGTGCCGAAATCACTCAGCGGCGAGGTGGTCCCGCTGGGGATGTCGTCCGGCGGGAAGACGGCCTACGTGTCGACCTGGACGTCGGGCTTCTCCGGCGTCGCCGCGCTGAACCTGGCCAGCGGCCACATCCGGACGATCCACCCGTTCCGCAATTCCACGACCGACCAGGCGGACGGATCCTCCGGCGGGCGCTGGGTGGCCTGGGAGGAGACCTACTCGCTGAAGAGCCTCGATTACTTCACGGTCTACGCCTGGGACTCCGCGACCGGCAGGCTGCGCAAGATCGGGCACTCGCTTAAGGGGCCGGGCGGCGTGCCCTGGCCGAGCCCTTGGCACCCGCCCGCGGTCAGCGGCAACTACGCGGCGTGGGCCCAGGGGTACGGGCCGGGCGGTGAGGTCGAGATCCGGCTGGCCAGCCTGGCCACGGGGCAGGTCAAGGTGATCCGCACCGGCCACACCCAGCCCCCGTTCTTCGACCGGAACCTGCTCGTGTGGCCCGAGTCAGACCGGCCCGGGGTGCAGACATCGCTGCACGCGGTCAGCGTCGCCACGGGCCGGCCAGCGGCGCTGCCGCCCGTGCTGCGGGCGGTGCACGGCACCGACTTCGTGGTCTCCGACGGCACCAGGACCGCGTACTTCAGCCCGGACCTGACCAGCCTCTACTACTCGGCCGCGCAGGACCAGCAGGCGCGGGTGGCGCTCCGGCTGCCCACCGGGGCCTACTTCGCGGACCTGGCGCTGGGCCCGGGCACGCTGGCCTGGACGACCACGGCGGCGACCTACCTGGCCAGCACCAGGACCGGCGCCTACGTCCAGGTGACGCCGCAGTACGGCGACGCGATCGGCTCGGGCTCGGGCGTCCTGGTCTCCGATGCGCCCAGCCGGAAGGCGCCCCACCCCATCCTGCCCATGCACGTGATCAGCACCATTCACCTCACCTGGCCGGCCTGCCCCGCATAATCGCTTTGACGCGGCGAGGGCAGGAACCTATTGTCACGTGTTGAAGTGTCCTGCGAGCAGACCACGGAGTTCTGGGGGATCCGATGAGCTGGGCCCGCACGATCGCAATCTTCCCCGCAGGGCGCAGGACCAAGTGGATAGTTCTCACGTTCTGGATCATCGTCGTGGCTGTGTCCGGGCCGCTGGCCGGGAAGCTGATGGGTGCCGAGAAGAACGAAGCATCGTCATGGCTGCCCGCCAAGGCCGAGTCCACCCAGGTCCTGAACCTGCAATCCCGTTTCCAGTCGCCAAACGTGTTCCCTGCGGATGTGGTCTACTACCGCGCCTCCGGCCTCACCGCCGCCGACCGGGCGAAGACGGCCGCGGACGCCAGGAGCTTCGCGCGCATCCCGGGCGTGCTCGGTCACCAGGTCGTTGGCCCGCTGCCGGCCAAGGACGGCCGAGCGATCGTGATCATCGCCCCGGTCAATCTCGGCCAGCAGGGCTGGAACGGCGCAGGGACGGCTGCTGATGCGCTCAGGGCCGTCGCCCAGTCAAACGCCGACGGCCTTAGCTCTCACATCACCGGTCCGCTGGGTACCGCCGCCGACTCGGGCAAGGCTTTCAAGGGGATCGACAGCACCCTGCTGTACGCCACGCTGACGGTGGTCATCGTTTTGCTGCTGATCACCTACCGCAGCCCGGTTCTGTGGCTGCTGCCGGTGATCTCCGCAGGCGTGGCGCTGACCAGTGCCGAGGCCCTGATCTACCTGCTCGCCGTGCACGCGGGCCTGACCGTGAACGCGCAGAGCGCGGGCATCCTCTACGTGCTCGTGTTCGGTGCGGGAACCGACTACGCGCTGCTGCTCACCGCCCGCTACCGGGAGGAACTCCGGCGGCACGAGGACAGGCATAAGGCGATGGCGGTGGCGCTGCGCCGCGCCGGCCCGGCGATCCTGGCGAGCGGCGGCACCGTCATCCTTGGCTTGCTCACGCTGCTCGTCGCCGAACTGAACTCCACGAAGGGCATGGGACCGGTGCTCGCCATCGGCATCGCTGTTGCCCTGCTGGCCATGGTCACCCTGCTGCCGGCGCTGCTGGTCATCTGCGGCCGCTGGGTCTTCTGGCCGGTCAAGCCCAGGTACGGCACGGCCGAGCCGACGACCAGGGGATTCTGGGCCAAGGTCGGCCGGCGCATCGCCATCCGGCCGCGGGTGGTCTGGGTGACAACCGCCCTGGTGCTGGGCGTGATGGCGTTGGGACTGGCGGGCCTGAAGGCCAGTGGCCTGTCTGACGCACAGTCGTTCCGCGGTCATCCGGACTCGGTCATCGGCGAGGCGGTGCTCGCTCGTCACTTCCCGGCTGGGGCCGGGCAGCCCGTGGTGGTCGTGGGCAGCGAGTCTGCGTCCGCGCGCTTGGACTCGGCATTCCGGGCCACCCCGGGAATCACCGGCGTAACCCCGCCGGCCACCAAGCTGGGCCACGCCTACCTCGAGGGAACGCTGACTGCCCGGCCCGATAGCCAGGCCGCTTATGCCACGATCGACCGGGTGCGGTCGGCCGTGCACGCGATTCCCGGCTCCCATGCCCTTGTCGGCGGTAACACGGCGATCAACCTGGACGTTCAGCGCGCTGCCGCGCACGACCGGAACCTGATCATTCCGCTGATCCTGGCCGTCGTGTTCGTCGTGCTCGCGCTGCTGTTGCGGGCGATCGTCGCGCCGGTGATGCTCATTGCCACCGTGGTGCTGTCGTTCGCCGCCGCGCTAGGCGTGAGCGCGCTGGTGTTTAACCACGTGTTCAAGTTCGGCGGCGCGGATACCTCGTTCCCGCTGTTCGTCTTCGTCTTCCTCGTCGCCCTGGGAATCGACTACAACATCTTCTTGATGACCCGTGTCCGCGAGGAGGCGAAACGCCACGGCACCCGCAGCGGCGCCCTGATCGGGCTAGCTGCCACCGGAGGAGTGATCACATCCGCCGGGGCGGTGCTCGCAGGCACGTTCGCGGTCCTTGGCACGCTGCCCGTCACGTTCCTGGCCGAGCTTGGCTTCGCGGTGGCGTTCGGCGTGCTGCTGGACACGATCATTGTCCGTTCGGTGCTGGTCACGGCGCTCAACCTGGACATCGGCCGGTGGATATGGTGGCCGAGCAGCCTCGCTCGCCAGGCCAGCCGTGAGCGCGACCAGTACAGCGAACGGCCCGCGGCCGTGCCGTAAATCAGGGTGCGGTGTTGTGCGGCTGGTGCACGGATGCTGTGCGGCCGTGGCGCATGACCGCGCGGGCGATGAGCGGCGCTGCGATGACGGAGGGGAACAGCCAGAACGCGAGGGTGGGGAGGCGGTCCCACAGGGGCAGATGGGGCCCGTTGTCGACGTAGAACGCGGTGAGCATGGCGGTGTAGCCGATGCCCATCCCGGTGATGTGGCCGGTGTCGCCGGGCCGGTGGCGGCGCCGGTGCTGGTAGCCGATGGTCGCGGCGGTGAAGGCTATGGCGCCGATGATGAACAGGTAGTAGTCCTGCCGCCAGCGCATGATCGACAGGGCGGTCGCGGTGGCGAAGACCACGGTGATCGCGCGGTAGAACCAGCGTCCGGCCCGGATGTGACGCGGGCTTCCCTTCCGGGCCAGCGCGGCGATGGCCCCGGTGATCACGGCGGTCAGCCCGGCGATGACGTGCACGGCGAGGAACGCCAGGAACACCGGCGCGGTGGAGCCGACCTGGTCGCCCAGGATGCGGCTTGCCGTCACCATGTCGCCTGCTCCGCCCGCTGGCCGGGTGCGCTCTCACCCAATATGTAGTGTTGCTACCTATGGAACTTACCTTACCGGACAGATTGCCTGACCGGAAGCCTTAAAGTAGCGTTGCTACGTATGCGGGCCGAGGAGCTGAAGGGTCATCTGGACGCGGTGCTGCTGGCTGCTCTCGAAGACGGCCCGCGGCATGGGTACGCGGTGATCGAGGCCCTCCGGCAGAGTACGGGCGGGCGGCTGGACCTGCCGACCGGGACGATCTACCCGGCGCTGCGGCGGCTGGAGCAGGCCGGGCTGATCAGCGGGTCCTGGTCGGTGGTGGGCGGCCGGCAGCGGCGTGAGTACCGGCTGACTGCGGCGGGAAGCCGGGCGCTGTCGGGCGGGCGGGCTAACTGGCGGGACTTCTCGGCCATGGTCAGTGCCGCGCTGGAGGGCGGGCCATGTCCGAACCCCGCCTGATCAGTAATTACCTGGCCGTCCTGGCTGCGCAGCTGCCCGCGTCGATCGTCGATGAGCTGGCCGACGGGCTGGCCGAGACTCACCGGTCCTATCTCCGGCAGGGCCTGGCCCCTGACCGCGCCGCCGAGTCCGCGGTGGCTGAATTCGGCGAACCGCACGTTATCGTGGCTGAATTTGCCCGCGTGAATCCTGCCCGGCGCGCAGCCCGGAGGCTGCTCGGGACCGGGCCTGTCGTCGGTGCCTGCTGGGCTGCAGCACTCATCACCGGCCGGGCCTGGGCCTGGCCCGTCCCCTTCCTGGCCCGCATCCTGTTCGGCCTGACGCTGATCACTGTCATCGGGTTGCTCGCCACCGCCGCGCTGGGGACGCGCTATCGGCGGGCGGCCCGCGCGGGAGCCGCAGGGTGCATCGGCATCACCACGATCGACACCGTTATGATCATCAGCGCGCTGCTCGCCTTCCCGTCTGTGACCTGGGTGACAATCGTGGCCGTGGCGGCCAGCACCGCACGCGTCGCTTTCGGCGCGCGGATTTTGCGCCCCGTCCTGACCGGATGACATCCGCGTCGTACTGGGCGGCGGAGGCAGAGCATCCGGGGCGACGGCAGCCGGGGTGGGCGGGAGCCTGGCTAGGCCGGCGGCGGGGCGGGCGGCGGGAGCCTGAGCCCGGACATTCCTCCGTCCACGGCGAGCGACGTGCCGGTGACCGAGCCCGCGTGCGGGCTCGCCAGGTAGGCGATCGCCGCGGCGACCTCTTCGGCGGACACCAGCCGTCCCATGGGCTGGCGGGCCTTCAGCGCCGCGCGCTCGGCGGCCGGATCCGGCGCCGCCTGCAGCAGCCGCGCCACCCACGGGGTGTCCGCGGTCCCCGGCGTGACGCAGTTGACCCGGATGTGCTCGCCGACATGGTCGGCGGCCATCGCCAGCGTCAGCGAGTAGATGGCGCCCTTGCTCGCCGAGTACAGGGCGCGCTGCGGCAGCCCGGCGATGGCCACGATCGAGCTGGTGTTGACAATCGCGGCCTGGCCGCGCCGGCTCGCGGCCGCGCGCAGCGCGGGCAGGGCGGCGCGGGTCGTGCGCATGATGCCAAGCACGTTCACGTCCAAGACGCGCCGCCACTCGGCATCGTCATTGCTCTCGATGGTGCCGGCCGCCCCGATACCCGCGTTGTTGACCAGGATGTCCAGGCCGCCGAACGCCTCGGCCGCCGCGGTGACCGCCGAACGGACCGCGGCATCGTCGGTCACGTCGGCGATGACCGGCATCAGGCTCCCGTCCAGGGGGCCGCTGCCGAACGGGCCGCTCTGCTGATGGCTGTTGCCCGGCGGCGCGCCGTTGTCCGGGTAATCGCCCTGCCCGCCGCCGGGCCCGCTCACGTGCGCAGGTATCTCCCGGTCGAGGATTGCCACCCGCGCGCCCCGCGACGCGAGCAGCCGCGCCGTGGCCAGCCCGATGCCCGAGGCGCCGCCGGTGACGAGGGCCGCCAGCCCGCTGAATTCGTCCGGGTGGGGCGTGGACATAGGCATGCCTCCGAGCTCAGCAGGTCGGACGAATCTGTAGGTACACGAGACACCAGTTGTGTAGCGGACTCCCCCCGGGATGTCCAGCACACCGGCCAGCGCGTGCCAGCGGCCCGATGCCCCGCGGGCCGGGCCGCCGCGACGCAGCCGTACTATCCTGCGGGTCGGCACCTCCGGATGCACCAGGAAAGGACGGTCGGCCGCCATGGACCGTGACGGGTCAGCGGGGAGCGGCGCCGATGGGGACGCGGTGCCACCGGCTGACGCCGAGCCGGTGTCGCCGGTTGATGTCACCGTGGCGCGGCAGGCCCGGATCTACGACTTCCTCCTCGGCGGGAAGGACAACTTCGCCGCTGACCGGGAGGCGGCCACGCAGGCGATCGAGGCCTTCCCCGGGCTTGCCGCCTGGGCGCGGCACAACCGGGCCTTCCTGGCGCGGGCGGTTCGCTACCTGGTGACCGAGGCGGGCGTGCGCCAGTTCCTGGACATCGGGACCGGGCTGCCCACCGCGGACAACACCCACGAGGTCGCGCAGCGCATCGCGCCGGAGTCGCGCGTGGTGTACGTGGACAACGACCCGGTCGTCCTGGTGCACGCGCGGGCCCTGCTGAACAGCAGCCCGGAGGGCGCCACCGCGTACATCAGCGCCGACCTGCGCGACCCGGCGGCGATCCTGGCAGAGGCCGCCGCCACCCTCGACTTCAGTCAGCCGGTCGCGCTGATGCTGCTGGCCATCCTGCACGTCATCCCGGACGCCGATGACCCGTGGGGGATCGTCGGGCGCCTCATGGCCGGCCTGCCGTCCGGCAGTTACCTGGTGATATCCCACCCCGCCCGGGACATTCACGCCGAGGAGATCGCCGAGATGACCAAGCGCTTCAACCAGCGGATGGGCGGCGTTCTTTCCAGCGGGCGCAGCCGCTACGAGGTGACCAGGTTCTTCGCTGGCCTGGATCTCGTCGAACCCGGGATCGTGCCCACTTCGCGCTGGCGGCCGGATCCCGGCGTCGAGCAGCCCGACGACCCGGCCTACGCTGCGATGGCGCGCAAGCCGTGATGCTGGCACCGCCCTTTGACCTCGTCGTCCGCAACGGGACGGTCATCACTCCCGGCCACCGCGAGATCGCCGACGTCGGGGTGCGGGACGGGCGGATAGCCCGGATCGGCGGCGTTATGGCCGGGCAGGACGAGCTCGACGCCGATGGCCTGCTCGTCCTCCCCGGCGGCATCGATGCGCACGTGCACCTGGTCTACGCTGCCCTGGCCGCGGAGCTCGGCCAGCAGGAGCCGGTCTGGGTAGACGATTTCTGGACCGGCTCGCTGGCGGCGATCTCCGGGGGCATCACGACCGTGGGCAACATGACGTTCGCGCTGCCCGGCGAGTCCATGACCGCGGCGATCGCGCGGGAGATGGCAGGCGCCAGCCCCGAGGCAGCGGTGGACTGGTTCCTGCACCCGGTGCTCACTGGCCTCGGGGAAGGTGCCGCCGCCGAGATCGCCGGCCTGGCGGCTGACGGGCACACCAGCGTGAAGCTGTTCCTGTCCGATCCGGACTACGCGGCGGGGACGCCGGGCCTGGCCGATGCCATCGCCGCGGCCGGCCGCGCCGGGTCCCTGACGCTCGTGCACTGCGAGGACGCCGGGATACTCGAGCGCGCGGGCCGCGAGCTGATCGGGTCGGGCCGCGGCGCGGTGCGCCACTTTCCCGATGCGCGGCCGGTCAGCGCCGAGGTCGAGGCCATCGACCAGGCCGTGGGCCTGGCCCGTGGCACCGGCGCGCCCATCTACGTGGTGCACCTGTCCTCGGCCGCGGCCCTGGACCGGTGCCAGCAGGCCCGGGCTGCGGGGCTGCCCGTCTACGTCGAGACCAGGCCGCTGTATCTGCACCTGACCCGGGAGCGCTTCGGCGAGCCCGACGCGGCCAAGTACGTCGGTGCCCCGCCGCTGCGGGACCAGTCCGACCGGGACGCGCTGTGGCGCGGGCTGGAGGCAGGCGCCGTGGACACTGTCTGCAGCGATCACGCACCGTGGACGCTGGCGGCCAAGCTCGACCCGGCCCTTGACGTGGTGACCGCACGGCAGGGCGTCGCCGACCTGGAGACGCTCATGCCGATGCTGTTCTCCGAGGGCGTCGCGGCCGGGCGGATCACGCTGGACAGGTTCGTCGAGCTGACCTCGGCTAACGCTGCCCGGCTCTTCGGCCTCTACCCGCGGAAAGGAGCGGTCGCCGTCGGCTCCGACGCCGACCTCGCGCTGTGGGATCCACGGGCGCGCAGGGTCATCGACGGGTCGCGCCTGCAGTCACGCGCCGGGTACTCGGTGTATGACGGCTGGACCGTGCAGGGCTGGCCCCGGTTCGTCATCCGCCGCGGCCAGCTCGTGCTGGCCGACGGCACCTGCACCGCGCAGCCGGGGCAGGGACAATGGGTCCGCCGCGGCCGGCCCGGCCCGCCTTCCCGTGGCTGACTGCCCGTGGCCAACTGTCGGTGGCCGCTAATAGCTTCGGGACGTGCAGAGAATCCTCCGCCTCCGGGCGGGGAGCACGTCAAGCTGGCATCATCGCTGATGATCGACTGAGGAGGATCCGGCGATGTCCTTCCGTGGCTGGCCAGCCGAGGCGCTGGAGTTTTACGACGGGCTGGAAGCGGACAACTCAAAGGCCTACTGGACCGAGCACAAGGCGGTCTACGAGGAGACGGTCCTGGGCCCGATGCGCGAGCTCCTGGAGGAGCTCGCGCCGGACTTCGGCGATCCTAAGATCTTCCGGCCGTACCGCGACGTCAGGTTCAGCAGGGACAAGTCGCCCTACAAGACCCATATCGGCGCGGTTCTCGGCGACGGCTACATCCAGCTCTCCTCGAACGGCCTCGCGGCTGGCAGCGGGATGTACGGCATGGCCCCGGACCAGCTGGACAGGTACCGGGCCGCCGTCGCCGCCGACCAGACCGGCGAGGAACTCGAGCGCGTGATCTCCGGGATCGAGCGGCACGGGATCGCCGTCAACGGACATGACGCGCTCAAGACCGCACCCCGGGGCTATCCGGCGGACCATCCGCGGATCGGGCTGCTGCGCTACAAGGGCGTGGTGGCCTGGAAGGAGTGGCCGGTCGAGGCCTGGCTCGGGACCAGCGCCGCGAAGAAGCACGTGGCCGGTTTCCTGGTCGCCAGCAGGCCGCTCGGCGCCTGGCTGAGCGCGAACGTCGGCCCCTCCACGGCGGAACCCGCCCGCCGGTGAAGCCGCCCGGCCCGGCCAGCCCGATCAGGCCGGGCCCTGGCTGCGGTCAGGCCGGGCCGCACTGCGGGCAGCGCCCGAACAGCTCCACGGTGTGCCCCACGTCGGTGAAGCCGGCCTCGGCCGCTACCTGCTCGGCCCAGCGCTCCACCGCGCGCCCTTCCACCTCCACGCTCTGACCGCAGTTGCGGCAGGTCAGGTGATGGTGGTGGGCGTCGCTGCGGCACTTGCGGTACAGCGTCTCGCCGCTGGAGTCGCGGATGGCGTCGACCCGGCCGTCCTCGCTGAGCACCTGCAGGTGCCGGTACACCGTGGTGAGCCCGACATGCTCGCCCCGGCTGCGGAGTTCGGCATGGATCTGCTGTGCGCTGCAGAACCCGGGCAGCCCGTCCAGCACCAGGGACAGGGCCTCGGCCTGCCGGGTCCCCCGGACCCGGGTGCCGCGGCCGAGCCGGGGTGTGGCGGGCCGGGAAGTGGTCACACACGCACGGTAGCAGCCTCCCGGGGGTTTTCCGCCGACCCTCCTGGCCGTCCCGAGCCGGTCCGCTCTGACCTGCGGGGGCAAGATGGGAGACATGGCTGACCGGCTGAGGGGCGCGACAAGTCCATACCTGCTCCAGCACGCCGACAACCCGGTGGACTGGTGGCCGTGGTCCGACGCGGCGTTCACCGAGGCGCGCGAGCGCGACGTTCCCGTGCTGCTGTCCGTCGGCTATTCGGCCTGCCACTGGTGCCATGTGATGGCGCACGAGTCGTTCGAGGACGACCGGACCGCGGCGCTGATGAATGAGCACCTGGTGTCGATCAAGGTTGACCGTGAGGAGCGGCCGGACGTGGACGCGGTCTACATGACCGCGACCCAGGCGATGACGGGCCAGGGCGGCTGGCCGATGACGGTGTTCATGACGCCGGAACGCGAGCCGTTCTTCTGCGGCACCTACTTCCCGCGGGAGCACTTCCAGCGGCTGGTGCTCGGCGTCGCCCATGCCTGGCGACAGGACCGGGGCAGCGTCATCGGCCAGGCGAGGCGGATCGCCTCGGCCCTGGCCGAGCAGATGCAGGGGGGGCGGGCGCAGGGGGGGCGGGCGCAGGGGGGGCGGGCGGGGCAAGGCAGCCAACTGCCAGACGGGGCCGATGGGGGAGGCCCGGGCGGCGCGCCCGACCTGGCGTTGCTGAGCCGGGCCAGCGAGGCGGCAGTCGCCGGGCTGGAGTCGATCTACGACGCCGCGCGGGGCGGCTTCGGCGGGGCACCGAAGTTCCCGCCCTCGATGGTGCTCGAGTTCCTGCTCCGGCATCACCAGCGGGACCAGGGCGAGTCCGGGGCGCCGGCGCTGCGCATGGCCAAGCGAACCCTGGACGCGATGGCCCGCGGCGGCATGTACGACCAGCTCGGCGGCGGGTTCGCCCGGTACTCGGTGGACGCCGACTGGGTGGTTCCGCACTTCGAGAAGATGCTCTACGACAACGCCCTGCTGGCCAGGGTCTACGCGCACTGGTGGCGGCTCACCGGCTCCGCCCTCGCCCGCCGGGTCGCCGCGGACACCTGTGCCTGGATGATCGCTGAGCTGGGCACCGCCGAGGGCGGCTTCGCCGCGGCCCTCGACGCGGACAGTGACGGCGAGGAGGGCAAGTTCTACGCCTGGACGCCCGGCCAGCTCCGCGACGTGCTCGGGCCCGACGACGGGCAGTACGCGGCCGAGGTGTTCGGCGTCAGCGACCGCGGCACTTTCGAGCACGGGAAGTCGGTGCTCCAGCTTCGCGACGACCCCGCGGATGCGGGGCGCTTCGCGCGGGTCCGCGCGGCGCTGCTGGCCGCGCGGGAACAGCGGGCCCGCCCGGCCCGGGACGACAAGGTGGTCGCCGCGTGGAACGGCCTGGCCATCGCGGCGCTGGCCGAGACAGGCCTGCTGCTCGAGCGGCCCGAGTTCACCGGGGCGGCCCGGGGCGCGGCCGGGCTGATCGCCAGAATCCACCTCGCCGGCGGGCGCCTGGCCCGGACCTCGAGGGACGGGACCTCCGGAGCCAGCGCGGGAGTGCTGGATGACTACGCCTGCGTAGCCGAGGGATACCTGGCCCTTTCCGGGGTCACCGGGGAAGCTCGCTGGGTAACTCTGGCCGGGCAATTGCTGCAGACCGCGCTGGAAAGGTTCGGCGACTCGTCCGGCGGCTTTTACGACACCGCGGATGATGGCGAAGCACTCATCTACCGGCCCGCCGATCCAGCGGACGGGCCGAGCCCTTCTGGGACGTTCGCGCTGGCCGGGGCGCTGCTCAGCTACTCGGCGCTGACCGGGTCGCCCCGGCACCGGGCCGCCGCCGCCGGGGCGCTCAAGCCGCTGCCTGCGGTCGCGTCGCGATACCCGCGCGCCGCGGGCTGGGGGCTGGCCGTGGCCGAGGCCATGCTTTCCGGACCGGCCGAGATCGCGATCGTCGGCCCGCCGGGTGACGACCGCACCGGAGCGCTGCACCGGATGGCCTTGCTGGCCGCGCCGCCTGGCGCGGTGCTGGCGGTCGGCAGCGGCGACGGCGCTGATGGCGTCAACGGCGACGGCGCGGATGCTATCCCGCTGCTAGCCGGCCGCGGGCTGGTCAGCGGCGCCCCCGCCGCCTACGTCTGCCGGAACTTCGCCTGCCGGCTGCCGGTCACCGACCCGGGGCAGTTGCGCACTGAGCTGGGTCTCGCTGACTGACCCATTGCTCCGTATGGACATATGCGCGGCTTTTGGTGCATGGTGTTTTGGGGAGCGCGGCGAGTGCCGGTGAGCTGCTGGGTCAGCGCCGGGATGCGCTGTGTTTGCCAGCCGGGTTTCTGGTGCACTTCCGCGGGGCAACCGTAATGGTGTTGCGTGCCGGTTGCCGAAGGGCGCCGGCCGATTGCCGAAGGGAGTAGTGCAGATGCGCGCCTGGCGCGTCTGGGCACGTCGATTGCTCCTCACGCTGGCGGCCGGGGCGGCGCTGCTGACCACGACGTCCGTGGGCAGCGTTCCGGCCGGGTTCGCCGCAACTCAGGCCAGCTCGCAGCGGGCCCTGGCGCGAGCAGGCACCGGCCCTGGCCTGGCGGAGCTCGAGTTGCCGATGCAATCGCGTTCGGTATCCCCTGTCGTTCCCGTGGGCGACCCGTCCCGCCCGCTGCAGGCGCCCGCCGTCGCACCGCTGCGCCGGCTGCTCCAGGCGGACCTGCTCGTGGTGGCCCCGACGACGCTGCGCCGCAGCATTGCCGCCGCGGTGCGGCGGCTGCCTGGCGTGCTCGCCGCCCAGCAGGTTGACGCGGCCAGGATCCAGGTGAACGGCAAGCTCACGGCGATGCTGGGCGTAGACCCATCGGCGTTCCGGGCGTTCGCCGCCCGGCCGACGGCGAAGTCGCTCCGGCTCTGGCAGAACGTGGCGAGCGGCGGCGTCGCGGTCTCGTACACGATGGGCAAGCTGGACAAGCTGCCGCTGAGCCGTCCGCTCCAGGTCGCTGGCCAGCGCACCGAGGAACTGCCGGTGGCCGGTTTCGGCACGGTCGGGATCGGCGGGGTCGACGCTGTGGTCTCCGACGCCGTGGCGCGGTCGCTCGGGATCCCCGCGGGCAACGCAATCGTGATCAGCGCTCCGCACGCCAACCTGAACACGCTGATGAAGCACGTCAAGAAGCTGCTGCCGCGGCACGCAGCGATCGCGCCGCTGGTGGCCCAGACGACCGCGGGAACCACCGTGGCCGCCGCGGGTTCCGCCGGGGACGGTGCCTCCTGGGCCAGCGCCGCAGGCGGCCCTGGACTGAGCCGCGCCGAGGTGGTGGCGTTCCTGAAGGCCGCGGAGAGCAGGCTCGGCCTGCCGTACGTGTGGGGCGGCGACGGCCCGAAGGTGTTCGACTGCTCCGGCCTGGTGCAGTGGTCGCTCGCCCAGGCGGGGGTGGTCATGCCGCGGGTGGCCGCGGACCAGGCGCGCACCGGGCCCGGGGTGCCGGTCAGCCGTCTGGAGCCCGGCGACCTGCTCTTCTACCACACCGACCCCACGGCTCCCAGCTACATCTCGCACGTGGCCATCTACCTGGGCGACGGGGAGATGCTCCAGGCCCCGGAGCCGGGCCTGGACGTCGAGGTCGTCCCGGCGGACTTCGGTTCCGGTTTCGCGGGCGCGGTGCGGGTGTACCCGAGGGTCGCCGCGGCCGTCGCCGCTGGCCCGGCCGGCTGACGGCGGCCCTGGCCCGACCGGTCGGAATGGCCCCGGGCCCGGGGACGGGTTTTACCCGGTCTGCTTTTGCGCTGCCCCTTCGCTGTTTATCGGCCTCCAGCGGGCAGATGCGGTCAGGGTCTGATTTGGCATCAGTAACCCGGGCCTTATCGATCAGGCCGCAGCGACAGGCAGGATTCGTGCGGTGGCAGGATGCGGCGTGAATAGGCGCGCTGCGTATTCCGGGCCGGAGGCTGACGACGGTCACCCTGGCCAACCGGATGCCGCATTTTCCTTGGTGACGTCTTTGCGATGAGAATGCCTCACCTGCCAATAGCGCCAGGTGACATATCACCGCTGACCGGGCCCTCCCGCTGCCCCTGCCGCACCTGGGCCCGCGAGATCCGGCCTGCTCTATGACGTGCCGTGCCCTCGCGTGGCACCGCGCCGGCCCGGGCTGCCCGTCCGGGGCGCACGGCCGCCGGGGCGCACCGGCCGTCCGGAGAGGGCCAGCCGCCCCGGTCCCGGTCCATGATCTGGGAGCATGGACCGCATTATTTGCGGGAGAGTTTCCCAGATCATGGAAATGCGCCGCTGTCGCGGGCATCCCGCCCTTCCGCCAGTCTTGCAGGCTCCCGTAAGGTGTGTAATTATCATTACATGAGTACACGGAAAGAGAGCTCATCGAGCTCATCCGGCTCAGCAAGCCCATCAGGCTCGGCAAGCGAGAAGCTCCGCGGATGGTTCAGCGGCCGCATGCCGAGCGAGTGGTTCACCGTGACGCCGGAGATCAGGCTCGATCGTGAGGAGATCACGATCATCGGCATCTTGCCGGCGCCGGAATCCGGGGCGGACGCCACGGACGCGGAGCGCGCCGCGGCCGCCGACGGCCGCAGCCGCCGGTTCCGCGAGGATACGCGCCAGCAGCGGATCGAGATCGCGCGCGAGGCCGAGCACAGGTTCGGCCGGAAGGTCTCCTGGGGCGTCGTCTGCAACGACAAAAAGGTGATGTTCACCACATTCTCCGTGCCGGTGATGACCAGGCTGCGCCAGCCGGAGCGGCTCGTTCTTGACACGCTCGTCGACGCCGGCGTCGCCCGCAGCCGGAGCGACGCGCTGTCGTGGTGCGTGCGGCTGGTGGGGGAGCACGAGGACAGCTGGCTCGCGGACCTCAGGGAGGCGCTGCGCCACGTCGAGCAGGTGCGCGACGAGGGCCCGCGGTCCTGAGCGGGCGCACTGAACTGGATCGGCGACCCTGACCTGGGCACCCGCGCGGGTACTCGGCAGGGCGCCGAGACCCCGGCCGCCACGCAGCCCGGCCGGCTTGGCTGCGGTCTATATGCGAGTTCCGGCGAGTAGCTGAATCGATCAAAGTTCGGCTCGATAGGCGTCATCGGAATCTGATCCGCGTGAGCCAGGCGGCCGTTGTATCTGCACGCCGCCTTTCGATCAGTAGGCCGCCGCGCTCCCACTCCGGCAGCTACGCCGCGCAATACCCGGGACCGCGATCAGTTCATGACTCCGCGCCGAGGTACAATCCCCAGATCCCGTCAAAACACAGGGCTCTTTCGCCTTGCGTCGTGGCGGGTGAGCCCGCTGCCGAGCGACCGCAGCAGTGCCCGAGGAGGAGCAGTCGTGGTGTATGAGGTGAAAGCCGCGTCGGTGGAGTGGAACCCGAGCGCGGAGCGGCTCCGCGAGCTGACCGAGAAGATGCCGAACAGCCAGGTCACCGAGTTCGACAACGTGGTGGTCAAGGCACGCGTCGACTCGCGCAGCACCAGGTCGACGTTTATCGTCGATGACTCGACCAATGCAACCAAGCAGACCATGACCCGCGAGGAGTACGAGCGGATCGCCGCCCGGCAGGACGCTTACATCGCAGCCGCCGACATGGTGGTCGTGGACGGTTACATCGGCTCCGACCCGGACTTCCGGACCAGGGCACGGCTGATCATGGAAGCGGCGAACGCCAACGTCGCGGGCATGCAGAAGCAGCTCTACTACCCGGTGGGCGAGGCCTACGACCCGGCGGCCTGGACGGCGGACACGACGGTCATCTACACCCCTAACCTGCCTGCCCCCGGCTATCCGAGCGACCGGGTGATAGCGGTCGACCTCCGCGACAACATCACCCGCGTGCTCAACTCGGACTATTTTGGCGAGTCCAAAAAGGGCGGCCTGCGGATGTGGAACAACATCGTCTACGACCGCGGCGGGCTCGCGCTGCACGCGGGCTGCAAGGTAATCCCGCTGAGCGGATCGTCGCCCACCGGTGTCCTCATCGTCGGCCTGTCCGGCACCGGCAAGACCACCACGACATTCACCACGCAGCTCGGCAGCAAGCCAGCCCAGGACGATTTCATCGCGCTGATGCCCGGCGGCCGGGTCTACACCACCGAGAATGGCTGCTTCGCGAAGACCTTCGGGCTTGACCCGAGATACGAGCCCGCCATCTATTACGCGACCACCAAGCCGGATGCCTACCTGGAGAACGTCTCCGTGGACGCCGACGGCAAGGTGGACTTCTTTGACACCTCCTACACCAAGAACGGCCGCACCACCTGGCCGTTCTCCTACGTCGACCCGTGGCCGGGCAATGAGCTGCCGCTGGCCGAGTTCCTGCTGATCCTGAACCGGAACGAGAACATCGTTCCCGGCGTGGCGCGGCTCGACCGGGCCCAGGCGGCCGCCTACTTCATGCTGGGCGAGACCACGGGCACCTCGGCCGGCGGCAAGGACGAGGAAGGCAAGTTCCTGCGCGTGCCGGGCACCAACCCGTTCTTCCCCCGGGACATGGCCGACATGGGTAACCGGATGCTGGAGCTGCTCGACAGCCACGAGCTGAAGGTGTTCGTGCTCAACACCGGCCGGGTGGGCGGCACGGACGAGGCGGTGTCGAAGAAGGTGACGATCCCGTACTCGTCCGCGATCGTGCAGGCCATCGTGCAGGAAACCATCGAGTGGGTCACTGACCCCGATTTCGGCTATCAGGTCGCCGCGTCGCTGCCCGGCGTGGACGACACCGAGATCCTGCAGCCGCGCAAGCTCTACGAGCGCCAGGGGCGCCTCGAGGAGCACGACGCCATGGTCAGCAGGATGAAGCGGGAACGCCGCGAGTTCCTCGGCTCGTTCCCCGGCCTCGATGAGGAGATCGTCAAGTCGATCTCCTAGAACTCTCAGGACGTTCTCGCGGTGTCAACGATCAGTCGGAGTCGGACTGGGCTCGGGGCCAGCAGGCACCTTCCGGGCATTTTCCGTTCACCCCGCGTGCCAAGAAGGTGCTGGAGCTGACGCTGCGCGAGGTGTTTCAGCTTGGGCACAACTACATGGTTTCTTCTTGCGATACCGGTCACCAGGCGTGCCGCCCTGACTGTGACGTGCCAGAGCAGGTTGGCGGGAGTGCCTCACCCGGTGTCCGCGGGATGTAAATGGCGGGCAGCGGGCCGATGGCCGGTGTGATGGCGACGGGATCGGGCTGGGCGTGTGGGGGATCGGCGGGTGTGGCCTTGTTGCTGCCGCTGGCTGGTGCCGGTGGCAGGGCGGGATTCGGCATGGCGCTGCTGGCCTTACATGTCCAGGACGACGTCGGTGGCGGGCTGGGCGCAGCAGACGAGTACCTGCCCGTCAGCTGGGAGTTCCAGCGGGTCGGGGGAGTAGGTGATGTCGCCGGAGAGCAGGGGCGTCACGCAGGTGTGGCAGACGCCGGTGCGGCAGCTCCAGCGGGTGTGGACGTCGCAGGCGTCGGCGAGTTCGAGCACGCTGCGTGCGCTGGTGCTAAATGGTGTGGTGATGCCGCTGCGGGTGAAGGTGACCTGGGGCCCGGTTCCTGGCGGCCCGGGCGGCTGGTGGGTCTGCCCGACCAGGCCGGGGTTAGTGGATGGCGGCGCCCCGAACAATTCGGTGTGGATGCGGGCGGGGTCGATGCCAATGGCGGCGAGCGCTTCCTGCATGTCGGCCATGAACGAGGCCGGCCCGCAGACGTAGGCGCTCGCGCTGGCGGGAAGGCCGAGCCCAGCGAGCGTGTCTTTGGACAGGCGCCCGGCCGCGGCGTGGTCGCGGTGGCGTTCAGGCGGGGTTGCCGTGCTGTAGAACACGTGCTCGCGCGCATGCGGGAGGGACATGAGCAGGGCGTGCGCCTCGGCGGCGAAGGGATGTTCCTGCGGTCCGCGGGCCCCGTGCAGCCACCAGATGTCGCGCTCGCTGCGGCGGCCCGCAAAGTCATGGAGCATGGACAGCACCGGTGTGACGCCGATGCCAGCCGAGATGAGCAGAACCGGGCCGCTGCTGTCGTCGAGGACGAACTCGCCGCGGGGCGCGGCCACGTCGAGGATGGCTCCGGGTTGCAGGGTGGTGTTCAGGTAGCTGCTGGCGGCGCCGTGCGCCTCGCGCTTGACGCTGATCCGGTAGGCGCTGGCATCGGGTGCGGAGGAGAGCGAGTAGCTGCGTACCGGCGCGGGCTGCCCAGCGCCGGTGACCCTCAGTGTGAGGTACTGGCCGGCGACGCCGAGGGGCGGCGCGGCGGCGGTGCCGTCGCCCTCGGTAGTGAGCAGGTCGCGGAAGGATTGCTGCCATCCGGGGCTGAGGGCGGGGATCTCCAGGGCGTGGTGGAGCTTGGCGGGGTCGCGGTGCGGGAGGTAGAGCAGGGCGTCGGCGTCGGCCACGCTCAGCGTGTGCGGGCCGGCGTGGGTCTTGAGGATCTGGTCCCCGGCCTGGATTCGCCCTTCGGTGATGACGCGCATGTAGAACCCGGGGCGGTGGTGGGAGACCAACAGCGCGGGAAGTTCGGGTTCGCCCAGGCGCAGGCCAACGCGGTAGCAGGTGACCCGGGGCTGGGTGACCTCGAATTCAGCCTCGCCGATGCGGTACCGGTCTCCGATGCAGACCTGGTCGTCGGCCAGGCCGTCAACGGTGAGGTTCTCGCCGAACTGGCCGTAGCTGAAGTCGTCGCGGCCGAAGTACTCCTGCCAGTGCTGGTAGGCCGCGATCTGGTAGACCAGCACGGCCCGCTGTTCGCCGCCGTGGCCGTTGGTGTCGCCTTGGCCGTCGCCGTCGATGTTGAGCCGGCGCGCCATCGCCGGGCCAGCCACCGGGTATTTCCAGATCCCGGTGTAGACGGTCTTGCCCTGCCAGGGCACGTCGCGCGGCATCCCAACGTTCACCGACAGCACCACCGGCCTGCCGTTGCTGCCCTGCGCTGTCGTCGCGGCGCTGGGACCGGTCATGACGGCCTATCAGGGGCGACCTCATCGGTGGTGAGGTCGCGGTCGATGCCATGCGGGATCACGGCCTGTCCGGGCTCCAGCTGCAGCTGCGTGCCGTCGAGGTGCACCGCGACCTTGTCCGGCTCGAAGGAGATATGACCTGAGATGCGCCGAACTTCGGGCCAGGCGTCCTGGTAGGACCACGCCGCCTTCTCCGCGTCGGCGATGTCGAAGTAGTTGGCCAGGCCCTTATAGG
>WNGR01000871.1_pt1 | contig 35632 bp, 36 predicted proteins | sample 5407581 | NCBI WGS metagenome assembly WNGR01 (sample SAMN13153383, study PRJNA577476) | soil metagenome | isolation source: 80 cm soil or saprolite under Garry oak tree replicate 2 | place: USA:California | collected 2016-06-15 | reverse complement strand
TTCCTTCCGATTCTGCGTTCCTGAATTCCGTGTCTCACTCACTTAACATCCGGCCGAGGCGTATACTAGGTTACAGAACACCAGCCGAAGTGTTCGCCGAGATGCTCAGCGAAGTTGCTTCCACCGGTTGACACCGCCGTCCACTCGTCTGCGGACGGGACCCTCCGAGCTGGCCAGGTGATAAGGGGAGCGCACGGCGGCCGCCAGGACTATAGGCAAGTCCATTCCAGCGCCACAGCCAAGGCTGCGATCTACCGCGATCGGCTGGCAACGAATCCTCACCGGGGCCTGCAGGCCTGGCGAGATTCTGAACATCGACGGCGGTTCCTACAAAGCTCCCGCCGGCCGCATACGGCGAAGGGATGCGCCGCGGCGGCCGATGCTACCGCGACGCCGCCGGGATCTTTCCAGTTAGGGACCGGCGGCTGCTCACCTGCGCCGGGCTGCGCCGTGCACCCGGTCATCGCCGCCAGCGCCACGACGCCCGCGGCCAGGCACGCGCACGCGCGCCGCCCTGAGCTTGACACGCAACGCGCGGGCGCGGCGCCGGCCAGTCCCGGGGATTGCGCCGGGCCCGCCGTCACGGGCCTGATCCGCGCGTGCCGTCCGGGTCCCGGTCACGATTCACCCCTGCCTTCCGGGCTGCTCGTTCAGTGTCGCACGGCCGCTCGGCGGAGGGCAGCACGATCAAGGCCGGCATAGCCCGCGCAACGGCGGTCCGAGCCTGGCCCGCGCACCAGAATCCGGTGCACATCCGACACCGGGACTCCGCCGCCCAGCCCCTGGCGGACCCGGAGACTGCACCGGCAGCCGCTGGTCGGCCGTCCCGGCACGGTGCCGGCGGCAGCAGGCCAGGCGGCCAGGACGCCGGTGCGGGCGACGGGCCGGACCAGCGCGGCAACTCCGGGCGAGCCGGTGCGTGCAGGCAACCGAGCTGATCACGCCGGCCACTGCAACCTCCGGCACGCCAGCCGCATCGCCGCCGACGAGAGCGCGAGCAATTCGGCGGTCGCCGCGAGTGCCAATAGCTCAGCCCGACCGCCGGATCCGGCGAAGCGATCGCTGATCGTCTCCACTGCCAAGGAGCCGGGAAACCGACTACCTGGTGGCGGCCTCCCATCTGCCGTTGAAGCGGATCTTCTTCACGGTGCGCCTCTTCCGGGGGCGTATCGCCCGTGCGCAAGCAACTCGCCACCTCAGACGGTCAGGCTGCCTACACGCTACGGGCCTCCAGCTCGAACGGAAAGACGAGGACCTGCAAGCAGCCCGCGCCGCCAACCGCGAGCTGATGACCCAGCTCAACGTCAGCCTCCCCGCCCAGCGCCGATAGCAACGTCCACGACAACTGCCGCGCACGACCAGCCCGAGAACCCCGACACCGCAAGGCCAAAGCAACATGTGTCCGATTTGCACCCCAGGAGAACCGGCCGCACTCGGCGCTGGGAATGCACAGCCCGGTGGATCACGAGCGGTCCCTGGCGGGAAAGGACGCCGCGTGAGCGCGGCGGGCCCGCCGCGCTGGCCGGGAAAAGGAGGCGGCGCAAGAAGGCCAGCCATGCTAGCCATGATCACCACAACCGAAGTCTCCACGGTTTGAGGGGAACCCCGGACCGCCGATTCCGGGCGGCAGCAATGTGCGTCTTATCGGCGCGGCCCGTCGCTCAGCTATGAACGGCGACCGCGACGACGTAGCCGGTGTCTCAGTTAACGACCCTTTCGGTGCCGTCATGCGGCTGCTGGCGCGCTGCCGGTGATCTGGATAGACGGCGGCAGAAGCTCTAGTGTCTAGCAATGTGGCAACGAAGTCCCCGAATTGGGACAGGATCAAAGCGCTCACGTGGTTGCTGGCAGGCCTGGTTGTGGCTGTGGCCGTAGCCTTGGTTGCCTTCGTGCTGCTCGGGCCTTTGACGGACCTGATTGCCAGCCATGACGTCCAAAGCAGCCTGCCGCAGGTGCAACGCGCCGCGCACCTGCAGGCTGCCCGTGAGACCGTCCGCACCCAGCTGCTCACGCTCGGCGCGGGGCTGTTCGCAGTCGGCGCCCTGGTGTTCACCGCGCGTAACTTCATCCTGTCTCGGCGGATGTTCGGCCTGACCGAACAAGGGCAGGTGACCGGCCGCTTTACGACGGCGATAGACCAGCTTGGGTCGGACAAGCTCGAAGTGCGATTGGGCGGCATCTACGCGCTGGAACGGGTTGCCCGGGACTCGGCCAGGGACCATCCAACCGTGGTCGACGTTCTATGCGCGTTCATCCGCGAGCACGCGCGAGAACGGGCACCTGTCGATCCGGCGAGCAAGGACGGCAAACCTAGCGCGCGCACGGACGTGCAAGCCGCCATCTCCGTGTTGGGGCGACGAGATACCCAGCAGGATGTCCGGCGTTATGTCAAGCAAGAGGGCACCTGGCTCTTCTCCCAGGTGACGACCTGGGAAATCCGAACGCCCCTCCGTCTCGCCGGCGCGAATCTTGCAGGCGTGGATTTCGCCTACGCCGACCTCAGCGAGGCCGACCTCGTCGGGGCGGACTTCAGCGGCGCCGACCTCAATCACGCCGACCTCAGCCGCGCCGACCTCACAGGTGCGAATTTCGCTCGCGCCGTCCTTAGCGACACGCACTTCATCCGCGCCGATCTCAGCCGAGCCCACCTCACCGACGCCGACCTCAGCCGCGCGAACCTCACGGGAGCCAACCTCACTGGCGCGAAGCTCGGCACTGTGCGCTTCGTTGACACGAACGTCACTGACGCGGAGCTCAGCTCGGCGACCTGGCCATCGGGGGAACCAGCCCCCCGGGGTTGGGAGCTAGAGCCACTGAACGCCGAATCTGGTCAATTGCGGCGGGCAGGAACGAAGGTCTCAGACTCTCCACCGTCACCGGACGAGCCGAGTGCGCGCGCATCGACCAGCTGATCGGTCAACCACGGACCGTCACCATGTCCAGGGTCGTCAGCAGGAGCCTGTCTGCGCCGGATCGCCGAATCGGAGCGGCTGGGTGTGCGCTGGGCGGTGACCGCTAAGGAGCTCCGATCATCCAGATCTGGGCGGATGGCCAGGTAATGGGGGTTCTCCATTCCTGCGGATGGTCCGGCGGACAAGTGAACGCGGGCCTGCTGCGGTGCACTCGCTCACCGCGCAGCGCAGCACCAGTGGTAACGGCGCCCTATCGCGATGCCGTGGGCGCTTCCGTGCCGTCGCCGCGTACCACCAGGTCCTGCGTGCACCGCGACTGCTTAGGTGCCGCCCGCGAGAACCGGACAAGCCAGGGGCGCAACTGGCGATCACGACGGTGCGATGGTGCTGGCCGGGTGGGTGCGCTTCAGGTGATCTTGACCGTCAGCGACCGTGACAGCCTACGGCCACGTGTGTCATTTGGCTGGACAGCGAAGTAAGGCCTGGTGCCCGGGACGGCGAGGGCGGTCTCGAATCCGGAACGGCGCGCGAAGCCGACGCGCCAGGGAGAACTGGTCCCGGCCGGCCAGCACAGTCCACGATGCGACCTCGGTGGCGCCATTCCAGCTCGCGTAGACGGTGGCGCCGCCGGGGCGCCGGTGCGCGGCAACGGCGGGGAGCTCGGCGGGATGGCCGGACCAGTCGCCGATGAATGACCGCAGCTGCGAGGAAAGCCAGCACAACAGTCCCCACGCCAGCCCGGCGACTCCGGGTCGCGGCAACCTGGCTGCCCCACGGCGCCGGCCAGGTCCGCGACCCCTCCTGGCCTGTCACCGCCTCTCCGCCTGGGGTGCGGCCGCTGCGGCGGATTGAATGGCTGCGGCGCGGTCGGCGTCGGTGAGCAGGTGCCAGGCGCGGGTGAGCAGCTTGCGGGCGACCGCGGTGGTGGCGATCTTCTTCCCCCGCCGCTTGGCGATGGCCTGGAAGGCGGCGGCGAACTGCGGCGAGCGCTTGGCGGTCTGCGCCGCCTCGCACATCACCCACCGCAGCCACCCCGAGCCCTGCTTGGAAATGTGCCCGTAGTGGGCGATGCGGTCGCTGCCACGGACGGTCGGGTGAGCCCGGCCCAGGACGCCAGCTTGCGCGCCGAGCCGAACCGGCTCACCGCCCCGATCTCGGCCAGGATGACCAGCGCGGTGAACGGGCCGATGCCGGTAGCTGGGTGAGCACCTTGACCCCCGGGTCAGACCGGGCAGGCTGATGAATCTCCCCGTCGAGCCGGTCGATCACGGTTTCCAGCGCGTCGATCAGGCCGAGGTCGTCGCTGACCAGCTCGCGGGACACGGCGGGTTCCAGGGCGGCGAGCCAGGCCCGGCCCGGGCCGCTCCAGCACCCGGACGGCCGGTCATGACCATGCTCGGCCAGCACCGCGTGGATCCGGTTGCGTAGCAGCGTCCGCAGCCGCACCAGCACTACCCGGTGCCGCAGCAGCGCCCGCATCTGCCGGACGCCGGCGGGGCGATCCACGCCTCTGGCAGCAGGTCCGCCCGCAGCAGCTGAGCCAAGATCGCGGCGTCCACCTTGTCGTTCTTCAGCCTGGCTGAGGTAATCGCCTTGCACCACAGCGAGTGCACCAGATGCGGGCGAAGCCGTAGTCCTCCAGCAGCTCCACCAGCCACCCCGTGCCGAACGCCGCCTCGAACGCCGCCGGCGTCCCCGGCGGCAGGCCGCCGATCACGCCCAGGATGGCCTCCGTCCCGTTGGGCACATTCCGGTTCGCGAGCACCTCCCCAAGTTCATTGACCACTGCCACCTGAGAGCGCTTGCGGTGCACTTCGATACCGACGTAGACAGACATTGCCGGCCCCTTTCCGAGCTCGTTGTCACCCGGAGCATCGCGCTACTGGGCTGAGCAGGAAAGGGGGTCCGGCCTCACACCAGGCCCCCATAGAGTCAGTTCTGCAATATCCTTGCCGCCGGGCGCTGGACCGTCGACGGCGATAAGGCGGATCTACCTGCGTGCCGTCACTATCGATCGGCTCCGTGACCACCTAACCGCCTTCGCCCGCACCTTCGGCTGGATGTCTGTGTGACTGTCGTCGCTTCTCAGAGTCCAACGCGTGCGCCCGCGTGGAGGGGGGAGACACCTGGGGCGCGATGACTAGCCCGGGGCAGGACGGAGCGGAGCCGCCGGCTGCCGATGAGCAGGTGCTGCGGGAGCTGTGGCCGGCTTGCCTGATGGATTGATCCAGCTTGGGCCGCTATCGACGATGCGAGCGGCGTGTCTGGTCGGCCGGAGGTCAGAGCACCGGGAGTTGTTGGGCCGTCTGCTGCCGCACGGTTGCCGGGGGTAGCGCCGCGAAGCCGATCATCCGTCCGGTCCGGGCCCAGTCCCCAGCCCGATTAGGCAGGGATTGTGCGGATCGTCTGTGTGGCGCTGTGAGCGGTACCGCTTCATGGCTGCTGGGAGCGGCCGGGCAGGGGGTGCAGGAGCCCGGTGAGCACGTCTTGGAGGGTCGCGACACCGATGGCTGTGCCGGCTGTGCCGGTGATGGCGGCGAGCTGGGCGCGGCGGTCACGCATCGTGGCGAGGACGTCGGCCAGCGGTGTGTCGCTTGGCACGTGGGGAAGGGTGCGGGCCGGCAGCGGGCTGCCTGGTGGGTGGCCGTTGAGCGCGTCGAGAACGTGCAGGTATCCGTGCAGCTGTCCGGGCAGGTCTCCCCGAACGGGGAACCGTGAGTACCCGTGCCGTGCGGCCTGTTCCTGCAGCGCGGCGGTGGTGGTGGCGGCGGGCACGGTCACGACCTGGTTGAGCGGCACCATGACGGTGCTGACCGGCCGGGCCTGCAGCGCGAGGGTGGCGATCATCCGGTCGTGCTCGTCCGCGTCCAGCAGCCGGTGTTCGCGGGACTCGTCGATGAGCGCGGGCAGCTCGTCGGGTGTGTAGATGGTGCGGACCTGGTCGGCCGGCGGGATGCCCGTCAGCCGCAGGACGGCCATGGTCGTGACGGTGACCACGGTGAGCAGGGACCGGGTGGCGCGGGCGAAGGCCCGCAGCGGCGGGACGAGCCACAGCGCGGCCCGTTCCGGGCTTGCCAGGGCCAGGTTCTTCGGCACCATCTCGCCGAGCATGATGTGGCCGGAGACGACCAGCGCGAGCGCGAAGGCGAAGGCGACCGGATCGGCCAGGCCCTGCGGTAGGCCGACGGCGTGGACGAGGGGCCGCAGGGCATGGGCGATGGCCGGTTCGCCGAGCGCGCCGAGACCGAGTGAGGCGACGGTAATGCCGAGCTGGGCGCCGGCGAGCATGGTGGGGACCGACCCCATGGCGGTGAGGACCGCGCGTGCCTGGCGGGAGCCGCCGCTGGCGAGCGGCTCGATCTGGGTGCGGCGCGCGGAGATGAGCGCGAACTCGGCGCCGACGAAGAATCCGTTCGCGGCGAGCAGGACCACGATGCCGGCCGCTTCGAGTCCGCTCACCGCTGCTGCTCCTCGGCGGTGGGGGCGGTGAGGGTGACCGCCTCGATGCGGCGCCGCTGCACAGAGGTGACGGTGAGGGTCCAGCCGTAGACGGTGACCGTGTCGCCCGTCTCGGGGAGGCGGCCCAGCCGGGCGAGTACCAGCCCGGCTAGCGTCTCATAGGGGCCTTGGGGCATCCGGAACCCGGTGCGTTCCTCCAGCTCGTCGGGGTGCAGCAGGGCCGGCAGGGTTACCGAGGCGCCGGCGCCGAGGCGGACCGGGCTCGGCTCGACGCCGGCGTCCTCGGGCCGGTCGTACTCGTCGGCCATCTCCCCGACCAGTTCCTCGGCCAGGTCCTCGCTGGTGACCACGCCGGCGAAGCCGCCGTACTCGTCCACCACGACCGCCATCTCGGCGCCTGCTTCGCGCAGGCGGCCCAGCACGACGTTCAGGTCCAGCGTCTCCGGGACCAGGACCGGGGGACGGCAGACCTCCGCGGCACGTGTCAGCGCGCGCTCGCCGTCCGGCACCGCGAACGCGTCGACGACGGCGGCCACGCCCACCACCTCATCGAGGTCGTCCCCGTGGACCGGGAAGCGGAGATGGCCGCTCGCATGAGCGGTCTCCAGCAGCTCGGCCACACTGGCCATGGCCGGAACACTCACGCAGTCCACCCGCGGGGTCATCGCCTCTATCGCGGTCTTGTCCCCGAACCGCAGGGCCCGGCCCAGCATCGCGGCGCTGCCGGCCGGCAGTGTGCCCGCCTCGGCGGACAGCCGCACCAGCAGGCCGAGCTCCTCAGGGGACCGGGCCGAGGCCAGTTCGTCCTGCGGCTGGACCCCCAGGCAGCGCACCACCGCGTTCGCGCCCGCGTTGAACGCGCTGATCAGCGGGCTGAACGCCGCCGAGAAGGCCCGTTGTGTCGGCGTGGACAGCCGTGCCATCCGCAGCGGGCGGGCCAGCGCGGCGTTCTTGGGCACCAGCTCACCGAGGATCATCTGAGCCACCGTCGCGATGAACAGGGCCGCTGCCACCGCCACCGCCTCCCCGACCTCCTCCGACAGGCCGGAAATCGCCCGGGTGGCCGGCGACACCAGGTGGGCGATGGCCGGCTCGGCGATGACGCCGAGCAGCAGCGAGGTGATCGTGATCCCCAGCTGCGCACCGGAGAGGTGGAACGACAGCCGGTGCACGGCGGCCAGGATCCCCCTGGCACCACGATCCCCCGCGGCAGCCAGCTCCCGGACCTGGCTGCGCTCAACCGTGACCAGCGAGAACTCCGCCGCGACGAACACGGCGTTCGCGACGATCAACCCGAAGGCCGCCGCCAGCAACACCACATCAGCGATCACCGCGCCGCCCTCCCCCGATGCGCGGCGCAGGTACTACACGGGTCGGTGCCCACGGCCATCCATGCGAACCCTCACACTTCCGACTACCGGCCACGCTACGCGCCTGTCCCGGCGAACCGAGGACCACCGACCCGGTGCAACTCGCTTGGGTCAATGCTCAGACCGGCCCACAGCGCCATTGCCGTCAGCAGGTTGAACGGCCCGTGGGGCGAGCTGTGCAGGGCGGAGGTAAGAGGTTCGGGCCCGTCCATGAGTTCAACCAGCGCTAGCCCGGCTGCAGCCGCATCAGCAGCATGCTGACTGGCCGATACCGGCACGGGTTTGCCGGACCCGGAGACGAATGCCTCAGCCAACAGCAGCCGCGCAACACCGCTCCGGCATGAATCGGGCTGCGTCGTCGCTGACAGCCCGGGCACAGCCGCAGCGAGCTGCCCCAGCATCCACGCGCCCTGAGCCGGGCCGGTCGCAAGCGCACCAGCGCCAGCACCGGCCGACCACGGCCTGTTGCCCTCACCGGCGCGGGCCTTACCGGGCAGGCGCCAGCCCTCCTCTTCACCGGCAGGAACAGGAACCGACAGCGGTGACTCCAGAAGCAGCACCGCCTGCCCGCCCCACGCCAGCCCCGCGACCAGCGCGGAAACCGCCGTCTGAGGATCATCCCCCGACATTAGGACCTCGCGCGCAGGCACGTCGTACGCGGCCCAGCCAAACTTCGAAGGCGGCCGCACTGATCCAACGTCCACCGCCACCACACGGATCCCCATAGCCTGCATCAAACCGCCGTGTTCTCCGCGCAGGCAAACGCATCCCTGAGCAAGCAGCAAATGAACCCGAATCCCGGCTGGCCAGGATGGCTCCGGCCGCACTCCTTCCCTCGGCAAGATGGCCGCCAGGGCTGGCGCGCACCATCTGCGGGCGCGCGGCCATGCAGGTTTCTATCACGCTGAGTGACGGGCAGCTGTTCGCTAGGTGCATCATGTGCATTCTGAACGTTCGACCCGTTCACTGACTCGTTCCACGAAAGCGACAAAACGGAACGGCAAGGTTTTCGAAAACTCGGCCACTACCTGGGAGCCGCCTGTCGGAATCGAACCGACGACCTGTTCATTACGAGGGTAGTACGGTTCGTCTGGCACCTACCCGGGAGTTCTTCGGACGTAGGCCGACCCAGCCGCGGAGGTGCGCTTGCGTCCGGCGGTGTGTGTGGCGATTGTCACTCAGATAGACCCTCAGCCTCCTATGGCCGGGACCGATGGCTTGGCCACGTGAGCTTTTCGCTCTCGACCGCTCACCCGCTGCCTGCTAAGGCGCTCCCGTCCTCCCGTAGCTACCTCTCCGTGGCCGGAGACCTCCAGCTCTCATCGGAGGAGCCGCGCCGTCGGCACCTGCTCGTCCAGTGCAATAGCATGGTCGGACCTGCCGCTGTCGTCGTGGGTGCCCCCGGTGTCCGGTTGCTGGGCTCTGTTCGGCGGAACGGCGTTCTTGGTTGGCGCGCCTGGTACGGCTGATGGCCCGTCACTGTCTTGTCAGCACGCTAATGGGCATGCATGCGACGGAGCGGTCCATAGTTGCCACGGCGAGGAAGTAGGCACGCTACCATCAGGGAAATGGCGAACGGAAGTAGCTCAATGGCCGACGATGAGATTGCGGATCAGACCGGCGACTCGGAATTGCCATTTCGTTATGCAATTAGTAGCTACGGTGCTGACTACCCTGTCGACGGACTCGTCAGGCGAGTCAAGGATGGCACTATCTATATTCCGGCCTTTCAGCGGTCATATGTCTGGTCGATCCGCGACGCGTCCAGGTTTGTAGAATCCTTGCTACTTGGATTGCCAGTACCTGGAGTCTTTCTCTCACGTGAAGAACCAACTAACAAACTGCTAGTAATCGACGGCCAGCAGCGACTCCGGTCACTGCAATTCTTCTATGATCGAGTGTTCGAGCCAAGTGATCGGGAGTTTCGACTTGAAGGCGTACAAGCGCGCTATGAAGGTCGAACCATCGATTCCCTGGAGATCGAAGATCGGCGGCATCTAGATGACTCCATCATTCATGCCACTGTTATGCGTCAAGATATTCCGAGCGACGACGATAGTTCTATCTATCATGTCTTTGAAAGGTTGAACACGGGCGGCAAGATCCTGTCTGGCCAAGAGATTAGGGCATGCCTCTATCACGGGCCGTTCAACGAACTAATAGCTGAACTAAACGGCTATCAGGAATGGCGCGACATTTTCGGGCCCGAGAATCGTCGCCTGAGGGATCAAGAGCTTATTCTTCGGTTCTTCGCTTTTAAGCACGATGGAGTTAGTTATTTCCGGCCGCTGAAGGGCTTCTTGAATAAGTTCATGAAGTCAAATCGCTACCTGGAGAGGTTTCCGGCGGAGCGGCTATCAGAGGAGTTCAAGAGCACTGTCGAAACTATCATCATCACACTAGGCGACAGGCCCTTCAGGCCGGAACGGGTTTTGAATGCGGCGATCTTGGAATCCGTGATGGTCGTAGTTAGCGATGGTCTAGATCGCAAGACACTGAATCTTAACCGCCTGCAGGAGCGATACGAGCGATTGCTTGACAATAAGTCCTATTTGGCCGCCACTACGCGGAACACTGCACAGGAGGAGCAAGTAAAGACTCGTTTGTCGGTTGCCCGAAGGGTCCTCGGAGTTGAAGGCTCGCGCACAAGTGGCCGTAAATAGTGAGATCGTTTCCTTTGAGGCGCGGATTGCGAATGTACTGAAGCGCGCAGAGGAAGCTGGAATCGACGAGGAACTCCGCGCGAGTTTGGCTCGCTACGGATGTGTACTTACATCGGGCTATCTGGAGGAATCGCTGCGCGTCGTTCTTGGCAGCTGGTGCAAAGACAAGGCTCATCCAAATATTCATACTTACGTCGGGCGACAACTGGACTGGTTTAGCAATCCCAAGCTAGGCAAGATTCTTGACCTCCTTTCACACTTCTCGGCGGCGTGGCACGAGAAGTACCTTGCAGTACTAACGGAGGAAGAGAAAGATGCCATCAATAGCGTGGTAAGTATCAGGCACTCGATAGCACATGGTAGGAACGTAGGCATCACCCCTCGGCCAATGATGAGGTATTTCGAGGCCTGTAAGAGCGCCGTGCACAAACTGGACGGTGTTGTAAACGGCTGAAGTGTCGGAAATTCGCAGCCTCTCATTAGCTGGAGCGGCCCGAATCGTGGTGATCGATCGCAATGACCCGATGTAGTTCCTTCATCCTGGCAGGCACGAGGTCCGAGCGAGCGGCAGCCGTGTCAATACTGGGTGCCGTGCAGCGGCGTCGCTCTTGATCTAGATGCGGCGTAATTCGGCAGCGCTGGCCGGTGGTAATGCTCGGAAGGCGGCTTGGATCTCGTCCTTGCCGGTGGCTAGCGCCGCGCGCCGTTTACGCGATTGGCCATGCGTAGTCGAGAACCCAAAGGTATGCGGGCATGGCGTGAATGGCGATCTCCACCGCCCTGTCGTCGGCGGTCCAGCCGGTATGCCAGATCTCGATGACGGGCTGGTCCTCTTCCAGTCGCAGGAAGGTCCGCTCATCCTCGGTAGCGCGACGGACCCGAACGGTCTCTGTGATCCTGACTTGCTCGTACCCCAGATCGGCGAACCGGCTGATGATGCCGCCCGGACCGGAATCGATCTCGGCCAGGGCGGTGTCCTCGGCGATCTCGGCCGGGATGTAGGACGGGGCGATCTGGACAGGGACGTCGTTGGCGTACATCTTGCGCCGCCGGACGATGACGTTGGGCTCGCCTTCGGGCAGGCCGAGTGCTTTGGCGACAGCGGCGGGAGGTGTGACGCGTTCAATCTCGGTCTCAGACCGGGGCGTCATGCCCATTGCCCGGATCTCGCTGTCGAAGGCTCCCTTGGCTCCCTCGCGCTCTCGTGCTGACCGCTCGTACCGCGTGACCGCGCTGCGGCGTATTTCCGGGATCTCCCGCACGACCGTCCCCTTTCCGCGTTCGACTCGGACCAGGCCCTCGGCGCGAAGAATCTTGATCGCAGTATTCACGTTCGACTTGGCGATGCTGTAGCGGGCCGCCAGCTCTGCCTCCGGCGGCAGCGTGGAACCGGCCGCGTACTCGCCTCGCTCGATCGCCTCGCGCAGCAGGTCGGCGAGCTGCCGGTACTGCGGGCGCTGGGTCTCAAGTGGCATGAGTTGCTCCCTGCTTCCTGTGGTCCCCTCAGGGACCTACCCGAGTTTAGACCTCTGATCTCTTGCACTTGACAGGGGACTCCGCATGATGCACAGTGATCAGAGGTCTGAGATCTGATCTCTAACCTACGGGCGCTGACGGTCAGAGCCAGCGCGCAGGGAGGTGCACACGATGGCAATCGGTCCAATTCGTACCCCACGCGGCAAGCCGGTCGGCTGGAGTTCACCATGCCAACTCTGCGGCGCGTACGTCGGACATCACCGCGACTGCCCGGCCTACCCGGCCATGCCCCCGAGCGCTGCGGTGCTCGCAATCGAGTGCCAGCTATGCGGCGCGCCAACCGGCTGGCCCTGCAAGCTGACCGGCAGCCACCTCGCCAGGTGGCTGCGAGCGTTCTCCCTTGACCTGATCGACCGCGCCGAGCTCGTAGGCGCCCTGCACGGCCTGATCGTCATCGCGGCCACGCAGGTGATCGACGAGAGTGCGGACGCGGCCCAAAGCACCCAGCACGAGCCCGCTATGGCCAGCGTCGGATGCGCGACCGGGGAGGTGCGTGATGGGTGACTTGCACATCCGACACAGCAGTGGCGGACGCGGCGACGAGGTGGCCGCGCTGGCTCTCGGCGCCGCGATGGCGGCGGCCCTGATCCACCTGGCGTGGCACGCGATTTCCGTCGTCCTGGAAGTCATCGCGTGGGTGGCGGCCGGGACCGCCGGGACCGTGGCAGTGGCTGGCGGCGTGATGGCTGGCCTGCGGGTCAGGCGGGCGGTGCGCGCATCCCGCGCCCGCCGCGCCGCCGCGCTGGCCAGGCCGGTCGTCACGATCACCCCTCGCGATCACGCCCGGCCCGCTGCGGTGCAGGCCGCCCGGCCCGCGATTGCGCCGCCCCGCCCGGTTGGGTCGTGGCCACTGCCGGGCTGGTGGGAGGAGATCCGGCCGCGGATCGGCGGTGACAGCGATGAGTACCGCCCCCGGTAGGCCGCGGGCCGGACAGGCGCGCGGCGTCGTGAAGATCCGGCTCGCCGGTTCGCTGCCCGATCTCGCCCTGCTGGCCGCGCTCGTGGGCGCGCTGCCTGCGGTGGAGATCTTGACCGGGCCGGATGACCCGTACCCGAACCGCCGGGACGCAGGCGAGCGGGTCTACCTCACCGTCCGCGTCCACCTGCCCTGTGCCGCGCAACGCCGCGGAGCCAGCACGCAGCCGGTCGGCGATCTGCTGGCCGTCCCCCGAAGGAGGCACCTGCCATGATGACCACCAGCCAGCCGCCCGCGGGCGGCCCGGCCGACAGCCCGGACAGTTCACGCGCGGACCGCCGTGCGGCAGCAGCCGCAATCCTGCGGGCCGTCGCCGACCTGATCGAGGCGCGCGAGGACATCGCCGAGCCCTCGGTCAGCGTCCACTTCATCCTGTCCGCCTACAGCACCCCGGACATCCCCGCCGCCGTGACCGCGATCGCGTCGGCGCTGCCGTGCCAGTGGCGGGCCAGGATCAGCCCGGGCTCGAGCGGTGACTGGCTTGACCTGTCGGCAGCGACCGGCAAATCCGGCACCCGCGGCACCGATGTGCAGGTCAGTGCCCGGGCCGAGGAGGTGTGCACCGCCAGCGGGACCAAGACGGTCACCACCTGGGCGCCGCGGCCCGCGATTACCCGGCTGCTGTCGGGCAGGCCGGTGGAGGGTGCGCTATGAGTACGGCACACCTGATCGCCGCGGTGTCGGCAGCGCTGTTCTTGCGCTGGCTGGCCGTCGGCCACGTGGCCATGACGGTCGCCGGAACCACCATCACCATCCCCGCGCTCGCCATCGCAGCCGTCTGCCTCATCACAGTCACCGCCGCCGTGGTGGCCCTGGCGGTATACCGCGTCCAGGCCGAGCTGGCCATGCACGCCGCGTGGCAGGCGCCGAAGGCGGCAGCCCGATGACTGCCGCCGCAGCCATGACGAAAACCGAGGCGCTGAGGATCGCACGCCGGGCACGCCGCTACGGGCACCAGGCCGACCGGAACGACCCGCGGGCCGTGTCGGTGGACTGCCCGCAGTGCAAGCAGCGCGTGCCCGCCGTGCGCGAGCCACGCCCGGCCAGCCACGGGCCGCTGTACGAGTCGCCGGGACGGGCGCTGGACCGTGCCATGCTGGCCCACCTGACCGACGGGTGGTGTGAGCAGTGAGCCCAGTGGCCGCGAGCGGGCGGCAGGCCGGTGCCGCCTTGCGGGTCCCGCGCTGCGCCGCGCTGGCCGCAATCACGGTCCTGGTGGCGTCGGCGTCGCTGGTGTCGTTCGCCGAGTCCTACCGTGGCCTGTACGCCTGGGCGCACCGCCACGGACTGACCGGCGCGTGGGCCGTGATCTGGCCGTTGCAGGTGGACGTGTTCATCGCGGTCGGCGAGCTGGCGCTGTTTGTCGCGCTGGCTGACCGGTGGCCTTCGCGCAGTCGCGGGGCGGCGTGGGCGGTGGCCCTGGCTGGGCTGGCGGCGTCGGTGGCCGGGAACGTCGGCCACGTCGCCGGGCACTCGATACCGGACCGGATCACCGCCGCGGTCCCGCCGCTGGCCGCTGCTTCGGCGCTGGCGGTCGGGCTCGGTGTCCTGAAGCGGGTCGTGGCCGCTTCCGCCGCACCCGCCAGCTCCGCACCTGGGACCGTACCCCAAGGTGCACCCGCACCCGGGCGCACCCGCACCCGGCGCGCCATCGCAGCCCGCACCCGAGACCGTACCCGGGCGGTGACCGCCGAGACCGCCGAGGTGCACTTCGCCGCCGACCTCGCCGACGGCCAGGTGCCTTCCGCACGGCGGATCAAGACCGAGCTGCACGTTGGGCAGGACCGTGCCCGGCAAATCCACAACCACCTGGCCGCGGTGGCGACCGCCCCGCGGCAGCTATCCGGGAGGACCGCATGACAACTGAGCCCGCCGAGCCCGGCCAGGACCCCGAGCGCACCGGCAACCCGCCGCAGACAGACGATGACGTGCTGGAAGGCCACGTCATCGCGTTCCCGAGCGCGACCGCACCCGCCGCCCCCGCAGCGCGCCGCGTACCCGGGCAGCCTGGTGAGCTGCGCCAGATCATCCCGGCTCACCTCAAGACCTGGCCGGGCATCCGCAAGGCACTCACCTGGCGATACAAGCGCGCGCGGCACCACACGCTATATCACCTCGTCAGGTCCCCCAAGCGGCTCGTGCTGACCATATTGTGGGCGGGAGTCGGCGTGGTCCGGCTGGCGCACGCGCAGCTCGCCTGGTGGTGGGTGTCCGAGCAGGCGTACCTGCGTCATGAGGCCGTGGCCGCCAACGACCCCCGCACCTGGTACCAGCTCCACCAGCACGTTCGCGAGGTGCGGCTGGTCCGCGGGCTCGCGCTGCTCGGCGAGCTGGCGGGCACTGGCCTGGCGTGCGCGGTGCTCACCGCGGACCTGCCGCTGGCGTGGCTGCCCGTCGGGGCGGCCGTAGTGCCGGTGCTGGCGTGGATCGGCCGCCCGGCCGGCAAGCCGATCCTGGACTCGGCCGTGGTCCCGGTGGCGTACGAGCCGCTCACGCGGGAGGTCATCATCCGGGCCCTCGGCGGGCTGGGCATCGGCGAGATGAACAAGGCGCTGCGTGAGTACCCGGACACCGCCGTGGTGCTGGTCGATCCGGTCACCCGGGACGGGCCGGGCTGGCTGGCACGCCTGGACCTGCCCTACGGCGTGACCGCCGGGCAGGTCAGCGAGCGCCGCGAGCAGCTCGGCTCCGGGCTGCGCCGCCAGCTCGGCTGCGTGTGGCCGGAAACCGACCACAAGCGCCACCCCGGCGCGCTGAACCTGTTCGTCGCCGACGAGGACATGACCACCGCCGAGCAGCCGCCCTGGCCGCTCGCCAAGCGCGGCGCGGCGGACATGTTCGCGCCCGTCCCGTTCGGCACCGACCCGCGAGGCCGCGTCGTCACTCTCACGCTGATGTTCGTCTCCATCATCGTCGGGTCGATTCCCCGCATGGGCAAAACGTTCCTGCTGCGCCTGCTCCTGCTCATCTGCGCCCTGGACGTGCGGTCCGAGCTACACGTCTACGACCTGAAAGGCACCGGTGACCTAGCGCCGCTGCGGCCGGTCGCGCACCGATACCGGGCCGGGGACGACCCCAAGGACATCGAGTACCTGGTGGCCGATTTCCGCAAGCTGCGCACCGAGATGCGGCGGCGCACCAAGGTCATCCGCCAGCTCGCCGACGAGCACCCGGACCTGTGCCCGGAGAACAAGGTCACTCCGCAACTGGCCAGCGACCGGCGCTACGGGCTGCACCCCATCGCCATCGCGGTCGATGAGTGCCAGGTGGCATTCGAGCACCCGGCCTACGGCGACGAGCTGGAAGCTATCTGCACCGACCTGGTCAAGCGCGGCCCCGCGCTCGGCATGCTCATCATGCTGGCCACCCAGCGACCGGACGCCAGGTCCATCCCGACCGGCATCAGCGCGAACGCGGTGCTGCGGATGTGCCTGAAGGTCATGGGCCAGGTCGAAAACGACATGGTGCTCGGCACCAGCGCGTACCGCAACGGCATCCGGGCCACCATGTTCGCCTTCGAGGACAAGGGCGTGTTCTACTTCGGCGGCGAAGGCCAGCAGCCCCGCATCATGCGCGGCCAGAAGTTCGACACCCCTGCCGCCAGCGTGGTCATCGCCCGCGCCCGGATCATGCGGGAGGCCGCCGGGCGGCTGACCGGCTACGCGCTCGGCCACGACAACGACGAGCAGGCCCGCTCGTTCGCCGGCGACGTGCTGATGATCTTCGGCGAGGACGAGAAGCTGTGGTGCGAGACGATCGCCGCCCGGCTGGCCGGGACGATCCCCGGCGCCTACGCCGACATCACCAAGGAAGCCGTCGCCTCGCAGCTCCGCAGCCTCGAAATCGAGGTCAAGTCCGTCCGGGAGCGGGGCGGCAAGCCGCCGCGGTCGGGCTGCGAGCGGGCCGCCGTCGCGGCGGCAGCGGAGCCCGGCGATGCGTAGCGCAGCGCCCCGAACATGTAGCGCCAGCACTACATGCGCTGACCTGCGCAAACACCGCCGCGCCGCTACAGCCGCTACACCGCTCACCCGCCCTGACCTGCGATGTTCCGGTGTAGCGGCCCTCTGCGGCACCAACAGCCCCGGCCGGGGGGATGGGGGCCCGCGGCGATGACGTGGCGCCCGCAACTGAACGTCGTGTGCGGCCGGTGCGGCAAGCCCCGCAGCCTGCGGCACGTGTGCGTCTCCAACAGCACCCGCAAGGCCACGACCAGGCCGCAGATCACCTTCGGCACCTGCCCGCGGTGCAAGAAGCCCCAGGGCAACCCGCTGACCCACACCTGCCATCCCCGGTCCGACTTCAAGCGCCGCAAGGCCCGCCACGAGAAGGAACAGCGCGCCAGGGCGCGCAAGAAGCGGCAGAAGGACAACCACGACTACCAGGCATGCGCCGACAACGACTGCCCCCGGGCGCTGTGCGTGGCGTTCAAGACCGGCTACAAGACCGGCCACCGCGTCGGCTACGAGCACGGCTGGCGCGTCGGCTACGAGCACGGCTTCCCCGAAGGCATCGCCGCCTGCCCCCGGCCCCACCAGTAAGGAGACCCCGTGACCACACTGCTCATCATCCTGGCCGCACTCGCCGCCTACGCGCTGTTCCTGCTCGCCAGCCCGGCCACGGCCTGCCGGGCGTGCCGCGGATGGGGCGTCAAGGGACGGCGGTGGCGGCGCCGCTCGGCATGCCGCCGCTGCGGCGGCACCGGCACCCGCCTCCGGCCCGGCGCCCCGCTCGTCCACCGCGCCGCCGCCATGCTCCTGCACTCCCGCACGACCGGCGGGCAGCGTTCCACGCCGCCGTGGCGGCCCCCGCGAAACGGCCCCTGAACCCTGAACCCGACCGCACCACGAAAGGAGAACACGCCCGTGAAAAAGCTGCTCACCTGGGCCGCCCTGATCATCGCCGTCATGTGGGTGGTCAAGAACCCCGCCGGGGCCGCCGCCGACCTCCGGCAGATCGCCCACGCCCTATCCACCCTCGTCAGCTCGCTGTAACCCCCCCCCGCGCGGAAGGAACCCGCTCGATGATCCACCCGCATGTCGCCTACCTGGCCGACAGGCAGATGACCCACCACAACATCCTGACCCGCGCCGCCCGCGCGGCAAGCCGGGACGCCCCGCCGCCGGACACCCTCGCCGCCACCGCGGCCCGCATCGCCGACCGGCTGCGCGAGCACTTCGACCCCGGCACGCTGCCGGTTCAGCAGGCGCTCGCACTGGCCGAGGAAGCCGGGGAGTTCACCGCCGCCTACCGGCGGTGGGCTGGGCTGGCCCGCCGCACCGGCACCTGGGACGACGTGTGCGCCGAGCTGGCCGACGTGGTGATCACCGCCTACATCACCGCCGCCGTGCTCGGCATCGACCTGGACGCCGCCTGGCGCGCCAAGGCCGAAACCGTGTTCACCCGCGGCTGGCGCAAACCGCCGCCAGCCGCCTGACCCCGCCCGCCGGGCAACCAATCACCGGAAGGAACACGACCTGCCATGGTTAACGAGCCGACCACCACCATCACCGGGAACCTGACCGCCGACCCCGAACTCAGGTTCACCCCGACCGGCCTGGCCGCTGCTAGCTTCACCATCGCCACCACGCCCCGCCATCGCGACACCGCATCCGGGGAGTGGAAGGACGGCGAGACCTGGTTTGTCCGTTGCACCGCGTGGCGTGACCTGGGCTCGAACATCGCCGAGTGCCTGACCAAGGGCGCTGCCGTCGTGGCCACCGGCAGGCTCCGCGCCCGCAGTTGGGAACCCGACGAGGGCACCAAGCGGACCGCCATCGAGATGACCGTCGATGACCTCGGCCCAAGCCTGCGCCGCGCGATCGCAAAGGTCACCAAGGCCACCCGCGAGCACCCCGGCACGCCTGCCAGCGGCCAACCCGCTGACCCGTGGGCCGCCCCTAAGCCGGCCGACGCCCCGCCCCAGGACGACGCGCCCCCGTTCTAGCCGCGTAGCGCGGTCCCGGCGCACAGCCGCCAAGCAATCCGCCGGGACCGCCCTCACACATCAAGGAGCCACCATCATGACACCGCCCCGCCCGCGGTGGGTCATTCCCGACGACGGCATCATCGACCACCTCGCGATCGAGATCGCCGCCACGGGGATCCGCCCGGTCGCGCTTACCCGGGCCGAGCGCCGCCTGGCCGCCGCCTTGATCCTCGCGGCGGGCGGCACCCCGTACGTCATCTCCAAGCGGCTGCACCTGTCGGGGCAGACCGCCCGCGTCCTCGCCGCCGCCATCCAGGCCGAGACCACCGCCGACCAGGCGTCGGCGTGCCGGAGAGCAGCATGACCGGCCGCGCGGCGCTGGCCGCCCGCGTGCTCGCGATCCTGGCCCGGGACGGCGGCCGGACCGACGATGACCTGGCTCGGCTGACTGGAGTCAGCCCCGCCGAGCTGAGCCCGGTCATCGGCATGCTGTACCGGCAGCGCCGCGCCGACCGATGCGGTCCCTACGTCGTCAGCATCCCGCCGCCAAGCCATCGCACCGAGCCCGCCGATCCCATGGCGTCCCCGCTGGCCACTACCGCACTGAGCTACATCCGGAAGGGCTGGCCAGTATTCATTCTCGGCCGATCCAAGCGGCCCGTCGCCAACTGCGGCTCCTGCAAGGTCGCCGAGGCCCCGTCACACGACCCGGCCGCCTGCCGGTGCCTGACCTGCCATGGCTTCTACGCCGCCACGCTCGACTCCGGCCGGTTCGCCGCGATGCTTGCCGCCGTACCGGGCGGGTTGCTGGCCATCCGCACCGGCACCGCCTCCGGACTGCTGGTCGTTGACATCGATCCGCGTAACGGCGGCCAGATCGACAGGTCGCTGATGACCCCGACCGCGGCAGTAGGGACCGGGGGCGGCGGATGGCACCTGTACTACCGCCACCCCGGCACTCCCGTCACCGCCACCGTCCCCGGCCGCCCCGGCATCGACATCAAGGGCGACGGCGGATACGTCACCGCGCCCCCATCGGTCCACCCAGGCACCGGCCACCCCTACCGGTGGGCCGGAAGCCATGCCGTGGCCGAGATGCCCCCCGCGCTCTGCGCGGCCCTCACCCCGCCACCGCCACCCGCGCTGCCCAGCGGCACGGTAACGACTCGAGCTGCGGGGGGCATCTCATCACCCGCCGCGCTGCTGGCTGCGCACCTGAGAGCCGTCCGGGACGCACCTGAAGGCCGACGGCGCGTCACGCTGTACGGCGCCGCGCGCGGCGCCGCCCGCATGGTCACCGCCGGGGCCATGACCGAGGCCGACGCCCGCGCCGCGCTCACGGCCGCCGGACACGCAGCACAGCAAACCGAACGTGACATCCGCTCCGCCATCAACGGCGCATTCCGCGACGAAGGAGCCGCCGCATGACTGTCCCCGGCCTGACACTTGACGGCGCCACGATCCTCGCCGAACTGCACGCCATCGTGACCCGGTACGTGATCTTGCCTTCGGCCGACGCCGCCGTCGCCGTCGTGCTGTGGATCGCCGCGACACATGCGCAGCAGTCCTGGGCACACGCCCCGAGGCTGGTGATCAGCGCCCCAGAGAAGCGGTGCGGCAAGTCCCGGCTGCTCGACATCATCGAGGGCACTTGCCACCACCCGCTCATCACCGTCAACGCCTCACCTGCCGCGGTCTACCGCGCCATCGGCTCCGACGACCCGCCAACACTGCTGGTCGATGAGGCCGACACGATCTTCGGCGGCAAGAACGCCGACAACAATGAGGAGCTGCGCGGCCTGCTCAACGCCGGTCACCAGCGCAACCGTCCGACGATCCGCTGGGACAGCAATACCCGTCAACTCGAAGTCATCCCAACGTTCGCGATGGCCGCGCTCGCCGGCGTCGGCGGCATGCCCGACACCATCGAGGACCGCGCCGTTGTCATCGGCTTGCGCCGTCGTGCTCCCGGCGAGCACGTCGCACCGTTCCGCCACCGCCGCGACAGGCCCGCTCTGACGCAGATGGCTGCCGCCCTCGCCGAGTGGCTCGGGCAGCATTGCGCCGACCTGGAGACAGCCGAGCCGCCCATGCCCCTGGAGGACCGAGCTGCCGACACGTGGGAACCCCTCATCGCCGTCGCCGACCTCGCGGGCGGTTGCTGGCCCGAGAGCGGACGGCGCGCCGCCGTCGCACTCACCCGCGACCGTGACCAAGCCGCCGCCGTCTCCGACCGCATCCGCCTCCTCACCGACTGCCGCGCCGTGTTCGGCGACGCCGACGCTCTGCCTACCACCGTCTTGATCACCCGGCTCCGCGGCGACCCGGAAGCGCCCTGGTCCGACAACGGGACGGGCGGGCTAACCCCCATGAAGCTCGCCACCATGCTCCGCGAGTACGGCATCCGCTCTGCCAACATCCGGTTCCCCGAGCCGATCGGCCAGGTCAAGGGCTATCGCCGAGCCGACTTCGCCGACGCCTGGCAGCGCTACTGCGCGACCCAAGAGGAGGAGCCGTCCCAGCCGTCCCAGCCGTCCCGGCCGTCCCACCCCAGGTCAGCGCCGGGACGGCTCAACGACTGGGACGCCACAAGCCGTCCCAAAGATCACTGCCCGAGCGATCAGGGGGACGCTTCAAGCCGTCCCACCGCGCCAGCCGTCCCAGAGTTGACGTGCGACGGGACGGCCGGGACGGCTGGGACGGGCACCCCTCGCCTGTACGGCATCGACGGAGGCGCGGCATGACCCTCGCACCGGCCACCGACCGCCAGCTCTACCGAGTTCACGACGCTATGCAAATCCTGTCCATGAGCCGCAGCGTTATCTACGAGCAAATCCGATCCGGCCGCCTGCGCTCCGTCCGCCAGGGTCGCACTCGCTTGATACCGGCTACGGCTATCGCCGACTACATCACGCTGCTCGAATCCGAAGCCGAAAAGGAAGTCACATGACCAAGCGGCGCAGCAGAGGGGACGGCGGACTGCACTGGGACGAGAAACGCCAGCGTTGGATTGCAACGGTGACGGTTGGATTCGACGGACGCGGGAAGCGCATCACGCGGAAGGCGAGCGACAGGACGAAAACCGGCGCCCTGGCCAAGCTCAAGGAAAGTATGCGAGACCTTGACGACGGCTTGGCTATCGGCCCGCATAATTACACGGTTGCGGACGCAGTATCGAACTGGCTCGAATTCGGGTTGAGTCACCGCGACCCGGCTACGGCTAGGAAGTGCCGCATTCTCGCTTCGACACATATTGTTCCGGCTCTCGGAGCCAGGAAGCTGCGTGAACTGTCAGCGGATGACGTGGATCGCTGGTTGGCCGCCAAGGCGAGAGTACTGAGCACAGACACGCTCCGCCAGCTCCGGTCGATCCTCAAGCGCTCGGTGGCGCGCGCCCAGGCCCGAGACAAGGTAAAGCGGAATGTGGTCCTCCTTTGCAACGTACCATCGGGCAAGGATGGTCGCCCTTCAAAGGCGTTCACGCTCGATCAGGCGGAAGAAGTACTCAACGCCGCTGCGGGCACAGCGATGTACGCCTACATAGTCTTGTCGATTCTGATTGGCGCACGGACCGAAGAACTGAGGGCTCTTACGTGGGACCATGTTGACCTGGAAGGCGATCCGACCGCAAATCCACCGGTCCCGCCATCGATTATGGTCTGGCGCTCCGTCCGGGCGAGCGGCGACACCAAGACGAAGAAGTCCCGCCGTACGCTGGCGTTGCCGAAGAGATGCGCGGATGCCCTGAGATTCCACCGGGAGTTTCAGAGAAAGCAACGCAAGGTCGCTGGTCGGGCATGGCAAGAGCACGGCCTGGTATTTGCGTCCACGACAGGCACCCAGCGCAACGCGAACAATGTGCTCCGATCCTTCCGGGCCATCCTCCACAAGACGACGCTGACGGCAGCCGACTGGACCCCGAGGGAAATGCGGCACAGTTTCGTCTCGCTGCTCTCTGACTCGGGTGTCCCGGTTGAGAACATCGCCCGGCTTGTCGGCCACGCGGGCGGGTCCGAGGTCACGGAGACCGTGTACCGGAAGCAGATCCGGCCAGTGCTGATCGAGGGGGCCGAAGCCATGGATCGGATCTTTGCGGCCTGCTATGACGGCGGCACATAGTCACTCAGTTAGACACTCAGACGCCGCCATAGCCCGCAGCCAGAACCGTGATCATGCCCCTGACCTGGAGCCGCCTGTCGGAATCGAACCGACGACCTGTTCATTACGAGTGAACCGCTCTGCCGACTGAGCTAAGGCGGCGCGCCGGCCGGAAGGCGGCGGCGCAGAGAGTCTACCGGTCGCCGGGCAGTTCTCGCTTCTGGCCATGGGTTGCCTCGTACGCCTGCCGCGACCCGCAGACGCTGGCGCGCGGACAGGCGCACCTGGAGCCGGTCTCGGCTACCTTCACGATCACCTGATCGGCCGGAACGCTATACCCGACGACCACCCCGGCACCCTCGGGCGAGTCGACCGCGGCTCCGAGCTTGGGCGCGCGCTCCTTGAAGTCCATGTACAAGGGGTGCTCGTACTTCAGGCAGCACATCAGCCGGCCGCACGCGCCGGCGATCCGCATCGGGTTGACCGGGAGGTCCTGGTCCCTGGCCATCCTGATCGTGACCGGCTCGAAGTCCTTCAGGAACGTGGAGCAGCACAGATCCCGCCCGCAAGGCCCGATGCCGCCCTGGAGCTTCGCCTCGTCCCTGGGCCCGACCTGGCGGAGCTCGACCCTCGCCCGCAGCCGCCCGGACAGGTCGCGGACGAGGGCACGGAAGTCGACCCGGCGGGGCGCGCTGAAGTAAATGACCAGTTTCCCGGAAGCGGAGATGTAGTCGACGGCGATGATCTTCATCGGCAGGTCGCGCTCGCGCACCAGCCGTCGCGCCACCATCCTCGCCTCGGCCCGCCTGGCCCGGTTCCCCTCGTCCCGCGCCAGGTCGGCCTCGGTGGCCAGCCCCGCGCAGACCGGCAGCCCGCCGATCTCATCGTCGATCCACTGCGGCGCCCAGATGCACTCCGCGACCTCCGGCCCGGTGTCGGTCGGCACGAGCACCTTGTCCCCGACGGCCGGGCGGTGCGACCCGGGGTCCAGGTAGTGGAGCCGCCCGCGCCGCTCGAAGCTCACCGCCATCATCATGGGCACCGTTTCAGGTTACGGCCAGATCACGGCGAACCGTTAGGGCCGGAACCGTTCTTTGTTTGTTAACGGCTCGTCCACGCCGGTCCCGGCGGGGCAGGCCGGTCCCGGTAGGGCTACCAGGCCGCCGACGTGAGCTGGCCGTTAAGGTCGGGCAGCCGGTGGAACCCGCCCCGGCCGATCCAGCCGAACCTCGTCCCGTCGTCCAGGCCGATCAGCAGGTAGCGGCCGGAGCTGTCGGTGCTGAGGAAGTCAGGCTGGTCGCTCCAGTGGCCTTGCCCCGCCGACAGCCGAGCGGGCCGGCCGTGCGAGCCCGGCAGGGCGATCCGCTCGACCGAGTACCTCGCGCCGGCCAGGAGCACCAGCACCGAGTTCTCGTTGCCGCCCAAAATCGCCTGCGCCAGCGCGCGGCGCGGCCCCGTGAAGCTGAGAAGCACCCGGCTGGCCGCCAGGGTGCCGCCCGCGCCCGTCGCCGCGAGCTCGCGCACCTGCGCCACCGCCCAGGACGGCGGGTCCTTGCTGCCGCCGGCGCACTGGGAGCTGTACGGCTCGGCCTGAAGGGGCTTGCACCACTGCGCGGCGAACACCAGCCTGGTGTCGCCGCGGCGCCAGGACAGGCTCAGGATGCTCAGCTGGCTGTCCGGCCTGGCCAGTCCGCCGCGCCAGGTCTGGTGGCGGCCGGTGGCGGTGTCGATCACGATGATCCGCGGCGGGGGCCTGGCCCCGTACGGGCGTTCAGGCGATCCGGCGATCGCCACCTTGGCGCCGTCCGCCGTGATCGCCAGCCGGTAGCCGACCAGGTTGTGCACCACGCCGCCCGGGATCTGGCCGAGTTCGGTGACCCTGCCGATCCAGGTCAGCCGGAAGGTGTAGATGCGGATCGGATCGCCCTGCGAGCCCCAGGCGACCGCGAACCGGCCCGACCGGGCCGGTGCGGCGACTACCGCCGGCCGGTTGAGCTCGGCCTCCCTCAGCGCCGCCGGAGGGCCCACCCGGTCGGTCACCTTGCCGGTCGCGGTGGCCTGGACCTGGATGTCGTCCGCGCCGTCGATGGTGACGACGTAGGGCGGCGGCGATGACGCGGTGCCCGAGTCGGCAATCGCCCGGCCCGGCAGGACCCCGTGCTCCTGGAGCGTCACGATCGCGCCGCCGGCCAGCACCAGGCCGACCGCGGCCGCCGCGACCCTGAGCGCGATTCGGTATCGCCGGCTCCGGCCCGGACGCCGATCCTGACCGGCGTTGGTCCGCTCCGATAGGACAGCCACGTTTGCGCTCCGTGCTAGCCCGGGGTCCGACTGCCGCTATGCCGGTCCTTCGTGTATATCAGGTTTTACGAGCTCCGGTCCCGTCCGGCTCGTCGCCCAGATGGCGCGAATGTCACACCCCTAGCACGCTCGGCCCGCCGTTCGGTTGCCCGCACCGGTCGCCGGTTGCTTGATCGTGGATGAAGGGAACTGAGCGGCGCGCAGACGGGCAGCTGCGCGGCGGACGCTCGGGCGCGTGGTCCGGCGACGGCGCGGGGCTCGGGTGGGCTGGTCAGGCGACGGCGGGCGGGCGGGCGGCGAGGGTCAGTGTCAGCTCCTCGACCGCTAGCAGCGGCGCGACGCTCGCCGCGAGCCGGTCCCGGCAGCGCAGGATGGCCTCGATCCGGCGGACCGTGGTGCGCGGGTTCGACGACTCGGCCAGCCGGCGCAGCTCGGGCTCGCGGGCCGCGTTAGCCAGCTCGACGTCGGCCCCGAGCTGGACGGCGAGCACGTCCCGGTAGAACGCCGCCAGGTCGAGCAGCGCCAGGTCGAGCGCGTCCCGCTTGATCCTGGTCGCCCGTGACTTCTGCCGTTCCTCAAGTTCCTTCAGGGCGCCGGCGGCGCCCCTGACCGCTGCCGCGACGCCCTTGCCGGTCGAGCCCTCGCCGAACGCGCGCTTGAGTGCCTCGCGCTCCGGCACGTCGAGTTCCTCAGTCGTCGCGGCCGCCTCCGCCTCGGCCGCCTTGACCAGCGCGGCCGCGGCGGCGAACGCCTCGGCCAGGCCGGTGACGCGCGCCGGCACCGTGAGCACGTCGGCCCGCAGGCGCGCCGTCTGCGCGTCGGTGGCCAGCCGGCGGGCGCGGCCGATGTGGCCGAGCGAGGCCCGCGCGGCCTCGAGCGCCGCCTCGTGGCCGACGCCCTCCCGCTCGAGGATCCCGGCCACGGCCGCCGTGGGCGGAGTGCGCAGCGTGATCAGCCGGCACCGGGACCTGATCGTGGTCGGCAGGTCGGCCGCCGACGGCGCGCAGAGCAGCCAGATCGTCCGCGGCGGCGGTTCCTCTATGGCCTTGAGCAGGGCGTTCGCCGCCTGCTCGGTGGCCCGGTCGGCATCTTCGAACAGCACGACCCGCCAGCCGCCGTACACCGGGGAGGCGGCCGCCTTGAGCACGAGCTCCCTGGTCTGCCTGACCCCGTAGGAGAGCCCGTCGGGGCGGATGAGCAGCATGTCCGCGTGCGTTCCGGCGGCAACCTGACGGCACGAGCGGCACTCGCCGCAGCCGTGCTCGGCGCAGAGCAGCGCGGCGGCGAACGCCCGCGCGGCGACCGAGCGGCCCGAGCCGGGCGGGCCCGTGAACAGCCACGCATGGGCCAGCCCGCCCGGGCTGGCGGCCGCGGCCCGCAGCTGCTCGACGACCGCGTCCTGCCCGGCCAGCCGGTCGAACACGGCCCAGGCGGTCATTCGCGGATCACCGGGATCGAGCCGGTGATCTCCTCGGCCCGCTCGGGCACGGGGTCGGGCAGCCGGTCCCTGACCGCGGCCTGGACGGCCCTGCTGAGCTGCGTCGGATCCATGGTGGCATCCAGGATGACGTACCGGTGCGGGTCGTCGCTGGCCAGTGCCAGGAACGCGGCCCTGACTCGCTCGTGGAACTGCACGGGCTCGGCCTCCAGCCGGTCGGCCGACGCGGTGCGGCGGCCCAGACCCGCCGCGGCAGGCAGGTCGAGCAGGAAGGTCAGGTCGGGCTCCAGGCCGCCGGTGGCCAGCTCGTTGACCCGCCGGATGGCGTTCATGGGCAGCCGACGCCCGCCGCCCTGGTAGGCCAGCGTGGAGTCGACGAACCGGTCGGTGACCACGACCGTGCCCCTGGCGAGCGCGGGGGCGATCACGCTGGCCACGTGCTCGGCCCGGTCGGCCGCGTACATCATGACCTCGGCCCAGGGCGATAGCCCCGTGTGGGCCGTGTCGAGCAGCAGCGCGCGCAGCCGCATGCCGACCTTGGTCGCGCCCGGCTCGTGGGTGGCGAGCACGTCGTAACCGTTCTCGCGCAGCCAGATCGCGAGCAGCCTGGCCTGGGTCGACTTGCCCACGCCCTCGCCGCCCTCGAACGCGATCAGCAGGCCGCGGCCCGACGGCTCCCCGGGCTCGGCCAGGTCGGCCAGCCCGCTCGCGGTCCGCCCGTCCGCGCGGCCGTCGGCACGGGCCGCGGCCCAGGCGGCGGCCGGCGAGAACGGCAGCGACTTGCCCCGGAAGGCCGCATACAGGTCGGGCAGCAGCGGCATCCCCGGCCGGTCGTCCATCTGCCGGTAGGACGTGAACCCGAGCACCATCGCGACCGCCGCCGCGAGCAGGAGCACCACGTTGTTGCCGACCGCCTGGTAGGTGACGGTGCCGATGGACACGTCGTTCGACCCCGACAGCGTCCCGACCATGGAGGTGATCCCGCCGGCCAGCACGCCGGAGAGCGCGATCACCGCGAACATCACGACCCGCAGCGCCGACTGCATGAACGCGAACGTGCGGCCGCGGGTGTCGTCCTCCACCTCGCGGCCGATGATGGTGTATCCGGTGACGTAGGCCATGCCCGCGAGGATGCCGAGCAGGACGACCAGGAAGACCACCACGGGCAGGTTGGGGATCAGTCCGATCAGAGCGAGCGGCACCCCGGCCACCGCGATGGCCAGGCCGAACAGCCGGCGCTTGCTGAACTTGCCCAGCACCCGCACGCCGACCGACATGCCGAGGGCCAGGCCGATGAACATGGCCGCGAACACCGCGCCCCAGCCGGCCGAGCCGCCGCCCAGGGTGCCTCTCACATAGACATAGCCGAGGCCGACGACCGCGCCCGCGCCCGCGAACGCGCCGATCATGCCGATCACGATGCCGCGGACGACCCGGTTCTCGCCGACGAACCGCCAGCCCTGCCAGATCGACTTGGCGACCGAGGGCACCGAGATGGCCTGCCCTGTCCGGCGCCGCGGCAGCTCGCGCAGCGAGTAGACGGTCAGCGCGGAGATGACGAAGGTCACGACGTTGAAGTACAGCGCCAGGCTGATTTGCCCGCGAGCCGGGTTGCCGAAGTAGCTCAGAGGCCCGCTCGCCAGCCAGTCGCTGATCCAGGCGAGCACGACGAACAGCAGCGAGGCGACTGGCGCCGTGCCGTAGGTGGTCAGCAGGCTGTACTGGTTCGCCTGCTCCAGCTTGTCCGGCGGGACCAGGTTGGGTATCGACGCGTCCTTGGCCGGAGTCCAGAACAGCGAGGCGCAGCAGGCCAGGAACTGGGCCACGTAGAGCCAGGTGAGCTGGTTGGCGAAGCCGATGACGAGGTTGAGCGGTATCGACAGGTACAGCACGGCCCTGATCACGTCGCCGGTCACCAGGTTGATCCTGCGGTCGAGCCGGTCGGCGACCGCCCCGGCCAGCGGGCCGAACAGCAGGTACGGCAGCAGCGAGGTGATCCAGACACCGCCGACCGCGATCGCCCCCGCGGTCGCCTGCACGTTCCGGCCGGTAAGCGAGTAGGCCAGCGCGGAAAGCGCCAGCAGGCTCAGCCAGTCCCCCAGGCTGGACAGCGACGTGGCGATCCAGAGCCGCCGGAACGACCGGATCGACAGCACGCCGTCGTGGTGCTGCCCCAATTGGGACCTAAGGCTCATCGTGCAAGGCTATCGAGACTCACGCCGCCATGCCGCAAGCCGCGGTAACGCGGCTGGTCAGGTCCCGTCCTGGCTGGGTGCTTTCGACCGTGCCGTGCCCGCCCTCGACGTCGGCTTCTTGGCCGAGGACGCGGACTTCTTGGCCGGGGCCGACGTCGTCTTCCTGGCGGCGGACGCGCGGCGCTTCGGCGCCGGGCCTGAGGCCCGGCGCTCGGCGAGCAGCTCGGCGGCGCGCTGCGGCGTGACCGACTCGGGCAGGTCGCCCTTGCGCAGCGACGCGTTCGTCTCGCCGTCGGTCACGTACGGCCCGAACCGGCCCTCCCGCAGCACGATCGGCTTGCCGCTGGCCGGGTCCTCGCCGAGCTCGCGCAGCGGCGGCGCGGCCGCCGCCCCCGCCGCCCTGCCGCGCTGCTTCGGCTGCGCGAACAGCTCCCTGGCCTGGTCGAGGGTCAGCGCGAACAGCTGCTCGTCGGACTCCAGCGACCTGCTGTCCTTGCCCTTCTTGGCGTACGGGCCGTACTTGCCGTTCTGCACGGTCACCGGCTCGCCGTCGATGTCGCCGATCGTCCGCGGCAGCGTGAGCAGCCGGAGCGCGTCGTCCAGGGTGACGCTGTCCGGGTCCATCGCCTTCAGCAGCGACGCCGTCCGCGGCTTGGCCGACGCCGGCGCGTCCTGCTCGAGCACCTCGGTGACGTACGGCCCGAACCGGCCCGCCCTGGCGACGATCGTCAGGCCGCTGCCCGGGTCGGTGCCGAGTATCTTGTCGCCGCTCGGCCGGTCGAACAGCTCGCCGGCGAACTCGGCGGTCAGCTCGTCGGGCGCGGTCCCCTCCGGCACGTTCACCCGCTGGCCGTCCCGCTCCAGGTAGGGGCCGTACCGGCCGACCCTGATCACGACGTCGGTGCCGGCCAGCGGGAACGAGCTCACGTCCCTGGCGTCGATGTCGCCCAGGTCACTGACCAGGTCCTTCAGGCCCTCCTCCTTCGGCCCGTCGGCACCGTCGGTGCCGAAGTAGAACCGGCGCAGCCACGGAACCCGGCCGGCCTCGCCCCTGGCGATCTCGTCGAGCGCCTCCTCCATGCTGGCCGTGAACTCGTAGTCGACCAGGTGAGCGAAGTGCCGCTCGAGCAGGTTCACCACGGCGAAGGCGACGAACGAGGGCACCAGCGCGGTGCCCTTCTTGAACACGTACCCACGGTCCAGGATCGTGCCGATGATCGACGCGTACGTGGACGGCCGCCCGATCTCGCGGTCTTCGAGCTCCTTGATCAGCGAGGCCTCGGTGTACCTGGCCGGCGGCCTGGTCGCGTGGTCGGCCGGGTGCAGCCCGCGTACCGCCAGCGGGTCGCGTTCGGCCAGCGGCGGCAGCCGCCGCTCGCGGTCGTCGCGGTCGGCGCCCTCGTCGACGTCTTCGACGTAGGCCCTGAGGAAGCCGAAGAAGGTGATGATCTTGCCAGAGGCGCCGAACTCGGCCTCTTCCCCGGCCGTGGACCGGCCGGCCAGCCTGACCGAGACCGACTCGCCGACGGCGTCCTTCATCTGCGAGGCGACCGTCCGCTTCCAGACCAGCTCGTACAGCCGCAGCTCGTCCCCGGACAGCCCGGCCTGGGCCGGCGTGCGGAAGGCGTCGCCGGCCGGCCGGATCGCCTCGTGCGCCTCCTGGGCGCTCTTGACCTTGCTGGCGTAGACGCGCGGGGCGTCGGGCACGTACTCGGCGCCGTAGAGCTCGCGAGCCTGGCTCCTGGCCGCGGTCAGCGCGGTCTGCGACAGCGTCACCGAGTCGGTGCGCATATAGGTGATGTGGCCGTTCTCGTACAGGCGCTGCGCGACCTGCATCGTGTACTTGGCCGAGAAGCCGAGCTTGCGGGACGCCTCCTGCTGCAGCGTCGTGGTGCGGAAGGGCGCATAGGGCGACCGCCGGTAGGGCTTGCGCTCGACAGACTTCACGGAGAACGAGGCTCCGTTCAGCCGGTCGGCCAGGCCGGCGGCCGCCGTCTCGTCCAGGTGCAGGACCGGCGGCGCCTGCTGGTCGGCGGCGGTCGCGGCCGACCTGAGCTCGCCGGTCGGCGCGAAGTCGCGGCCCTGGGCGATCCGCCGCCCGTCTAGCGCGACCAGCGTGGCCCCGAACCAGGGAGCGGCAGCCGTCGCGTCCCGCTCGGCCGGCTGCGGCGCGAACTCGGCCTCCAGGTCCCAGTAGCGAGCCGACCGGAAAGCGATCCGCTCTTTTTCCCTGTCGACCACCAGCCTTACCGCGACCGACTGGACCCGGCCTGCCGACAACTGCGGCATGACCTTCTTCCACAGCACGGGCGAGACCTCGTAGCCGTAGAGCCGATCGAGTACGCGGCGGGTCTGGTAGGCCTCGACGAGGCCCTTGTCGACGTCGCGGGGGCTGGCCACGGCGGCGGCGATCGCCTCGGGGGTGATCTCGTGGAAGACCATCCGCCTGGCGGGCACCTTGGGCTTGAGCTCCTGGACCAGGTGCCAGGCGATCGCCTCGCCCTCCCGGTCCTCGTCAGTGGCGAGCAGCAGCTCGTCGGCGTCCTTCAGCAGCCTCTTGAGCTTGCTGACCTGCTGGCGCTTGTCCGCGTTCACCACGTAGAGCGGCTCGAAGTCGGCGTCGATGTTGACGCCGAGCCTGGCCCACGGCTCCTTGCGCAGCCTGTCCGGAATGTCGGCGGCACTGCCCGGCATGTCGCGAATGTGACCGATACTTGACTCGACGACATAGCCCTTGCCCAGATACCCGGCAATGGTCCGTGCCTTGGCAGGCGACTCGACGATGACCAGCCTCCTGGCCCCGTTGGCCGCGGTGCCGGTGCTCGCCTTGCCCTTCCTCGTCGCCGGGCTCGTCCTTGCTGCCACTCGTTCCTACCTCACATCTCGCAGACGCCAGGAGGCTACCTCAGGTAGCCGACTGACTCCGCGCGTCCGGTCAATCGCTCGTCTGTCCCACCAAACGCGTTTCGCGGTGACTGATTCCCTCAGGCCGATTGAATCATCGCCGCCTGTGCGCACAATAAGTGGTGATGGCGGAGTACTCCTACCTCGTGCTCAACCTGCCGCGCGGCACGTCCAGGGACGTCGTGCGGCGGATCCTGACGGATCATGCCGAGTACGGGCACTGGGAGCTTGCCAGACTACGCCTGGCCGCCGACGGTAGCCGGACAGCCACGCTGCGCCGCAAGATTATCCGGCCACGGCAAGCGAGCGCGCAAGCCGGGTCGGCCGGCACTCAGTTCTGGCGGCCTTGACCGTATCGCGAGCTGCCGAGAGGTGACAGGTCAGCCGCCGGCGTGCGCGGCCGACCGACTCGTCAGCCTGGCGCCGGTCAGCGTGCGGCCGAGCGTGACGCCAAACCTGGCCGGCGGGGCCGCGTGCCTGGGCTTGGCGCGGCGGCCGTCGTGCGGCTTGGCGTCCCGGCCGGGCCCGTCCAGCCGGTGCCTGCTCCGGTAGCCGCCCTGCGCCTGGCCTGCCGGCTCGCCAGGGCCCCAGAAACCCTCCTCGGGCTGCCGCTCGCTCCCGCGCCCGTACTGCCGCCCGTGCCTGGACGGCAGCTCGTGGCCGGTCTCGCGCCCTGACCCGGCCTCGCCCGGCATGGCGTCGGGCGACCCTGGCTCGGGCGCTAGATCGCTCTCGCCGCGGGGCTCAAGCGCGTGGTCCCGGTCGGCCCCCGCGCACTGGGCTGCCGACACGGTCGAGCTCTCAGCGGTGGTCGGGTAAGGCCAGCCGGCCGGGCCTGGGCGCCGGCCATCCGCCGGGTCGTACGGCCTGGTCGCCGGGTCGGGGTGGCGGCGATCCGCCGGGTGGGAAGGCGTGGCCGCCGGGTCCGGTGACTGTCGGTCGCCTGGGCCGGCCGGCCCGGCCGGGCCGGCCGGCTCGTCAGAACCGGCCGACCGGGCCGACTCGGCGTACCCGGCCGACTCGCCTGAACTGGGCGACTTGTCGTGACCGGCCCGCTCGCCCGGACGGGCCGCGGCGAGCGCCAGGCGCTCCAGACCCGATTCCCCGTCCGCCGGCGCCGGCATCGGCGTCGGCTCGGCATCGTCGACGAGCATCGCGGTCAGCAGCCCGTCGACCCGCTTCCTAGCCCTGGTGAGCCGTCCGACCGCCGGTCCGCTCGCCTGCAGCCGGCCCTCGCGGGCGGCCCGGCCGGCGACTACCGGCGGGAGCGCGCAGCTCCGCACTCGCCGCGCCGAGTTCACGGCGGCGAAACCGACTCCGGCCAGCAGCACCCCGGCGGCGAAGCCGTCGAGCGAGTCCCATCCCGTCGCCGGGATGGCGCCCAGTCCTATGCCCGAGGTAAGCGTGGCGTGCTTGGCCGCCACTGTCGCCCAGATCTGCATGTCCGCTCCTCGCTCATTGACCAAGGTCCGCGACTTAGCTCCGTCCCCCGTTGCGGTGCCATGTGCGATTGCGTATCCGCTCAACTACATTCTGTTACTGCAATAGTGCATGCCAATGCGGCGCCCTCCCCCGCGGCGCGCCGGCGCTCAGGTGCCGGTTACGGCGACCACGGCCAGATGCGGCGCCGCACCAGCCGTGGCCGCCGGAGCGGAACCCGTCCGCTGCCGGACACGAGGATCAAGCGGCCGGACTGCGAGGCCGGCGCACAAGGCGCAGCGCCGCCCGCCCGCGCGACAACGCGAGCAAGCGACGGCCCACCCGGGGCCCTGGAGCTGATCCGGCAGCACAGGCAACCCTCCTCGTTGGAAACCGGCTACGGCGGAACTGACGGAGCGTAGCGGAAGGGGTACGCCCTGGAGTCAGCCCCACACGAAGTGTCACCGTAGCACTACTCAGTGTTGACGTGGGGCAAACGCCGAAACCGCACAACGGTTACCGACTAATGCGTAGTGATCATGCCGTGCTCGGCAGCTCGCCATTTTACCTGGTTACCTGCGCAAACGACGGTCAGCACAGATCACGGTCAGCACAGATCACGGTCAGCACAGGTCGATGAAGCGGTCGAGCACCTCGGTGCCGAACTCGAGCGCGGCGACCGGCACCCGCTCGTCGACCCCGTGGAACAGCCCGGCGAAGTCCAGGTCGGGCGGCAGCCGCAGCGGCGTGAATCCGAAGCAGCGGATGCCCAGCCGGCTGAACGATTTCGCATCGGTTCCGCCCGACAGGCAGTACGGCACGACCTTGCCATCCGGATCGGCTGCCAGCAGCGCCGCGGTCATCGCGTCGCACAGCGCGCCGTCGAACGTCGTCTCCATCGCGATCGCGTCGTTCACGAACTCGCGCCGGACGCCAGGGCCGAGCAGCTCGTCGAGCTCGGCGAAGAACTCCTTCTCATGACCGGGCAGGAACCTGCCGTCAACCTGGGCGGCGGCCGTCTGCGGGACCACGTTGACCTTGTAGCCGGCGGTCAGCATGGTGGGATTAGCCGTGTTAGTCAGGGTTGCACCGATCATCCGGGCGATCGGGCCTATCTTGGCGAGTACCGTGGCGGGTTCGTTGCGCGGAAGACTGATTCCCAGCGCATCGCATGCCGCTTCGAGGAAGGCAGTCACCGAAGGAGTCAACCGAACCGGCCACTCGTGCCGCCCGATCCGCGCGATCGCCTCGGCCAGCTCGGTGACCGCGTTGTCGGGCTGGAGCATCGATCCGTGGCCGGCCGTGCCGCGGGCGGTCAGGCGCAGCCAGGCGATGCCCTTCTCGGCCGTCTGGAGCAGGTAGAGCCGCTGACCGCCGATGACCGTGCTGAAGCCGCCGACCTCGCCGATCGCCTCGTTGACGCCGTCGAAGAGCTCGGGATGGTTGTCGACCAGCCAGCCGGCCCCCTGGTGGCCGCCCGCCTCCTCATCGGCCAGGAACGCGAGCACGATGTCGCGGGGCGGCCTGCGCCCCTCCCGCAGTCGCTGCCTGACCACGGCCAGCATCATCGCGTCCATGTCCTTCATGTCGACCGCGCCCCGGCCCCAGACGCAGCCGCCGGAGATCTCGCCAGACAGGGGGTGCACCCGCCAGTCGGCCGGGTCCGCGGGGACAACGTCGAGGTGACCATGGATCAGCAGGGCCGGGCGGGACGGGTCGGCGCCTTCGATCCTGGTCACGACGCTGGCCCGGTTCTTCCGAGACTCGAGCAGGGTCGGCTCGAGGCCGATTTCGGCGAGCAGCCCGGCCACGTTGTCGATCCTGATCAGGTCGCTGGCCAGACCGGCGACTTCCTGCTTCGCTATGATGGTCGTCATCCGGCCATAGTGCCACCGGAGCGCCGCCACGCGATGTCGGGTCAGGACTGGATCCCGCACTCCGGTCTGGTTGGCATCTCGCACGGTGGTGACCTGATTTGCTATCGTGATGCGGCTGGAGTGGTTGTCGACCACGTCCAGGCGAGTCCGGGTGGCGGAATAGGCAGACGCGCTAGCTTGAGGTGCTAGTGCCCGTAAAGGGCATGGGGGTTCAAGTCCCCCCTCGGACACGACCCGTATCCCCACATTGCTCCGCATGCTCTACATAGTTCTCCGGGCCGATGGTGACTTCGGCCCGGATTTTTGCTTCTCCGGGCTTGAAGGTGACCTTGAGTTCGAGCTGGTCGTAGATGGCTGCCTTCTCGGCGGGCCCAGCGTCGCGGATGACGTCGCGCAGGTTGCCGAGGGCGCGGATGTCATCTTCGGTGAGCCGGCGGCTGGGGTTGCGGAGGGTCTGGGTGGCGTCGCGGGCGAGGGCGGCGGCGCGCTCGGCTTTGACCTGGCGGGTCCATTCGGCGATGGTCTGGGGGTCGCCGCCGGCGTCGAGGGTGGCCTGGT
>WNGR01000779.1_pt1 | contig 35633 bp, 32 predicted proteins | sample 5407581 | NCBI WGS metagenome assembly WNGR01 (sample SAMN13153383, study PRJNA577476) | soil metagenome | isolation source: 80 cm soil or saprolite under Garry oak tree replicate 2 | place: USA:California | collected 2016-06-15 | reverse complement strand
CTGGCTGCCCACGCCGTACGCGGCGGCCGAGTTGTGCAGTACCGGGACCGCGAGCAGGTTACCCGCCACCACCCCGGCCAGGCACCCGGCCAGGGCCGGCCAGCCCACCCGGCTCAGGTACGCGACCACAACCTGGGCCGGGCTCAACCCGACGCACTTCAGCACGCCGATCCGCGTGTAAGAGGCGACCACCGCGCCGCTGACCACGTTGCCCACGATGAGCACGGCCATGGCCAGGCCGATCAGCGCGAACGCGACCACGAACGGCTCCATGACGGCCCCGTTGCCGGTGGCCTGGCCCTGCGCGGCGAGCCAGGACGCCGCGCCGGTCACCGCGCCCGGGGGCAGCGCCCGGCTCACCTCGGCCACGTCCGCGCGGACCTGCCCGTAGCTGGCCGCGTGGGTGAACCGGTACAGCATCTGCGCGCTCGCCGGCGCGCCGGGGGCCCGCAGCCGGGTGATCTCGGCCGGGGTGACCCAGCCGTCGGCGGTGTTCGTGACCGAGTCGCCGTACCCGACGACGACCAGGGCAGGCGTCCCGGGCACGCCGCTGACCGTGATGGTGCTGCCGAGCGCGGGGCCCCCGCCGCCTGCGCTACCGTCCAGCACCACCTGGCCGGGGCCGTCCGGCCAGTGCCCGGCGTTCATGACCACGTCGTCGACCGGGCCGCCGGGCGTGCCCCGCCCGGCCAGCGTGAGCTGCCCGAACGGCTGGCCGCCGAGTTGCGTGGCCACGGTCGACTCGGCGAACGGCCCGGCCGCCGCGGTGACCCCGCCCAGGTGGCGGATGGCGGCCAGGCCGGCCGCGCCGGCCCGGGCCGCGTTCACGGTGACGGTCACGTGCGCGCCGTTCTGCGTGCCGAACGCGCGGGTGAACGGCGCGTTGCTGGCGGCCAGCAGGGTGAACCCGAGGGTCGCCGACGCGGTGGAGACCAGCACCACCAGCCCGATCGCCACCGCCTGCACCTTGTGCCGCAGTATCCCGCCAGTGGCGGTCCTGACCGCCCCGGGCCAGCTCATGCCGCCACCCCCGCCGGGGCGAGCCGGCCGTCCAGCAGCCGGACGGTGCGGGCCGCGTACTGGTCGGCCAGGACCGGGTCGTGGGTGACCAGGACCAGCGTCTGCCCGCCCGCGTTGAGCTGCTGCAGCAGCCGTCCGATCTGGAGCCCGGTAGCGGTGTCGAGCGCCCCGGTCGGCTCGTCGGCGAGCAGCAGCTCCGGCGAGTTCACCAGCGCCCGCGCGATCGCCACCCGCTGCCGCTGGCCGCCGGACAGCCGCGCCGGGTAATCGTCCCGGTGCCGCTCGATGCCCATCCGCTCCAGCAGCTCGCCGGCCCGGGCCCGCGCGATCCGCCGCGACGCCCCGGCCAGCTGGGCGGGCAGCAGCACGTTGTCCGCCACGGTGAGGTCGTCCAGCAGGTTGAAGAACTGGAAGATGATCCCGACGTGCCGGGCCCGGAACCTGGCCAGCCCGCTCTCGCTGAGGTTGTCGATCCGCCGTCCGGCCACGGCGACGGTGCCCGAGGTGGGCCGGTCGAGCCCGGCGATGAGGTTGAGCAGCGTGGACTTCCCGCTGCCCGACGGACCCATGACGGCCACCACCTCCCCGGCCGCCACGTGCAGGCTGAGGCCGGCCAGCGCGGGCAGGGACCCTTGAGGTCCTTGAACGCCCGCCTGGTAGGTCTTGGTCACGTTATCCAGCCGGATCAGGTCATCCTGTCCCATCGGGATCCTCCTAGGTTCGCCGTCGGCGTCAGGATGGCACCGCCGAAGATCGCGCACATTGGCCCAGGCTTCCGAATCCAGGGTGCAGTCAGCACCACCCCGGATCCTGAACCCTGCTGGATGGGCAGCCCCGCGCCGGCCGCGTAGCGTGGCCTTTATGACCGCCCTCGCCCCGCACCGCGACGCGCCGATCCGGCGCCGTGACCGGGCACCGTGGTCGCCGCGGGCCTGGAGCCAGGTCCTGTACCTGACCGGGGGAATCCCGGCGCTGCTCACCGCCCAGCTCATCGTCCTGCTTCCGTGCTGGGCCCTGTCCACGCCGTCCTGGGGCGACCTGCTGGGGCAGCACTGGGGCAAGCGGTGGCCGCTGGTACTGATCTGCCTGGTGGTGGCGTTCCTCGCCATGCCGCTGCTCACCAGGGTCCACCGTCACCGGCTGCGCGCCACGGCCGGCGTGGTGATATCACCGCAACCAATCATGCCGAACGAGCCGAGCGTGACGGCGATCCGGACGATGCTCCGTTCGCCGGCCACCTGGCGCCAGGCCGGCTATCACCTGCTGGCCGCCCCGGCGCTGGCCGTGGCCGCGGCCACCGCCTTCGCGACGTGGCTGGCGGGCGTGCTGTACGCGCTGGTGTACGCCTACGCGTGGGCGCTTCCCGGGCAGGCCCTGCTGGCCCGCGGCCAGTCGTCGGGGCCGCCCGGGCACCTCGCGCCGATGAGCAACATCCCCGCGGACGTGTACCTGACCGTCGGCGGGATGGCGCTGCTGGTGGCCGCGCCCTGGCTGACCGCCGGGTTCGCGGCGCTGGACGTCAGGGCGGCCCGGGCTCTGCTGGGCCCGAGCCGCGCCGAGGAGCTGGAGCACCGGGTGGAGCGGCTCACCGAGACCCGGGCCGGCGCGGTCGACGCCGCCGACGCCGAGCGGCGGCGGCTGGAGCGGAACCTGCACGACGGAACCCAGCAGCGGCTGGTCGCCCTGGCCATGAACCTGGGCATGGCCCGGGCCCAGACCGCGACCGTCGAGGAAGCCCACGAGGCCATCGCCGAGGCCCACGACGAGGCCAAGGCCGCGCTGGCCGAGCTCCGCAACCTGATCCGCGGCCTGCACCCGCCGGTGCTCGAGAACCGCGGCCTGGACGCGGCCCTGTCCGGGGTGGCGGCGCGGCTGCCGATCCCGGTCCGGCTGACCGTGAACGTGCCGCGCCGCCCGCCGCCCACGATCGAGGCGGTGGCCTACTTTGTGGTCTCCGAGGGCCTCACCAACATCACCAAGCACGCCCAGGCGACCCAGGCCGACGTGTTCGTGCAGCAGGACGGCGACCGGCTGCACATCATCGTCACCGACGACGGCGTGGGCGGCGCCGACCCGGCCCGCGGCACCGGCCTGGCCGGCCTGGCCAGGCGCGCCGAATCGGTCGACGGAACCCTGGAGATCGCCAGCCCGCCCGGCGGGCCGACCCTGCTCACGGTGGACCTGCCATGCGCGCGGTAGCCCGGGCCGGCCGCCGGGGCCCGGGTCGCTGGGTATGGGGCCTGTCCGGCCTGGTCACCGCGGCGGTCCTCGGGGTACCGCTGGCCCATCTCATCACCGCGGTCGGGGACCCGCAGAACGTTTACGCCCGGCCGCAGCACGTCGTGACCCGGACCGAGACCGTGCCGCAGCCGGTCACCAGCCTGGTCGTGCGGAGCTACGGCGGCCAGGTGCAGGTGGCGTCCGGGCCGGTCAGCAGGGTCCAGGTCACCGAGACGATCATGTACGACCAGCAGGCCCGGCCGCCCGCCGTCATGCAGTCGGTATCCGGTGGCCGCCTGGCCCTGTCCAGCCGTGCGTGCGCCAGCGCGCCCTGCACCGTCGACTTCGCGATGACCGTGCCGCCGGGCGTCACCGTCACGGTCTCGACCGGAGGCGGTCAGGTGACCGTCTCCGGAACCGCCGGGGCGAACCTGGATTCTAGCGGCGGCCCGGCGCGCGCCACGCTGATCGGCGGGCCGCTCACCGTCGTCACCGGCGGCGGGCCGCTGGTGCTGCGCGGAGTGGCCGGCCAGCTGCACGCCGACACCGGCGGCGGGACCCTGCTCGCGCGGGACATCGCCGCCGCCACGGCCACCGTCGTCACTGGCGGCGGCCCCGCGACGGTCGCCTTCGACGCGCCCCCGAAGTCGGTGTCGGTCAGCACCGACGGCGGCCCGGTGGTCCTGGCCGTGCCCGGCGGCCCGTACGCGGTGACCGCCGACAGCGGCGGCGGCCCGGAGTCGCTCGGGATCGCCACCGACCCGGCGGCCCGCCCCACGCTCACGGTCAGCAGCGGCGGCGGCCCGTTGCGGATCGTGCCGGCGCACCGCTTATGGCGGCCTGAGTCTTTCCGCTTGAATGGTAATCATGGCCGGGCAACAGCGCAGACACGTCCACCTCACCCATTGGGGTGCGGCGGAGATCGAGAGCGACGGGCGGACGCTGACGTCGGTGCGTCCCTGGCGGGAGGACCCGGCGCCCAGCCGGATCCTGGAGAACCTGGCCGCGGCGCATCGTCACCCGGCGCGGATCGACCAGCCTTATATCCGCCAGGGGTGGCTGGAGCACGGCCCCGGCGCGGCGGCGCGCGGGAGCGACGTGTTCGTGCCCGTGTCCTGGACGATGGCGCTCGACCTGCTGGCGGGGGAGCTGCGCCGGGTGTACGGCGGCTACGGCCCTGATGGCGTGTTCGGCGGGTCTTACGGCTGGGCCAGCGCGGGCCGGTTCCACCACGCCCAGAGCCAGCTGCACCGGTTCCTGAACTGCCTGGGCGGTTACGTCAGGTCGGTGAATAACTACAGCTTCGGGACCTCGTCGGTGCTGCTGCCGCACGTGGTCGGGGACATGGGGCTGGTCATGGGCGGCGCCACGGCGTGGCCCGTCATCGCGGAGCACACCGACCTGCTGGTGGCGTTCGGCGGGTTGTCCCCGAAGAACTCCGCCGTGGCCTCGGGCGGCATCGGCCGGCACACCATGGCCCCGGCGCTGGCGTCCGCCGTGGCGCGCGGATGCCGGATCATCTCGGTCAGCCCGCTGCGCGGCGACAGCGACGCCGGCCTGGGCGCCGAATGGATCGCGCCGGTGCCCGGCACCGACGCCGCGCTGATGCTCGCGCTGTGCCACGTCCTGGACCGCGACGGGCTGGCCGATCGCCGGTTCCTGGACCGGTACACGGTGGGCTACCCGCGGTTCGCGGCCTACCTTCGTGGTGATGCCGACGGCGTGCCGAAGACCCCGGCGTGGGCGGCCGCCCTGACCGGCATCACCGCGGAGCGGATCCGCGCGCTGGCCCGCCAGCTGGCGGCCGGGCGCACGCTGGTCACGGTCAGCTGGTCGCTGCAGCGGGCCGAGCACGGCGAACAGCCGGTGTGGCTGGGCCTGGTCCTGGCCGCGATGCTCGGTCAGATCGGCTTGCCGGGCGGCGGATTCGGCCACGGGTACGGATCAAGCGGCGATGTCGGCCTGGCCCGCCGCCTCTCCGCGCCGCGTCTGCCCCAGGGCGCGAACGGCATCGACTCCTGGATCCCGGTGGCCAGGATCGCGGACATGCTGCTGCATCCCGGCGCGGGCTACGACTACGACGGGCGGCGTCGCCGCTACCCGGACGTCAAGCTCGTCTACTGGTGCGGCGGGAACCCGTTCCACCACCACCAGCACCTCGCCCGGCTGCGCGAGGCGTTCGCCCGGCCGCAGACCGTGGTGGTGCATGACCCGTTCTGGACCGCCACCGCGCGGCACGCGGACATCGTCCTGCCCTCGACGATGTCCGTCGAACGCGGCGATATCGGCGCCGGCAGCAGCGATTCGACCCTGTTCGCCATGCCGCAGCTCACCGAACCACACGCACAGGCCCGTGATGACTATGCCATCTTCGGTGCCCTGGCGGACCGGCTGCAGGTGGGGGAGGGTTTCACCGAGGGCCGAACGGTCGGTCAGTGGCTGTGTCACCTGTACGGGCAATGGCGCTCGGACCTGAAAGCCGCGGGCCACGAGATGCCGCCGTTCGAGCAGTTCTGGGCGAGCGAATCGCTGCAGATCCCGGTGCCCGACCCCGGCCAGGTGCTGCTGTCCGCCTTCCGGCGCGATCCCGGGCGGTTCCCGCTCAGCACCCCCAGCGGGAAGATCGAGATCTTCTCGGCGACCATCGACGGCTTCGGCTATCCCGACTGCCCCGGGCACCCGGTCTGGCTCGAGCCGGCCGAATGGCTCGGCGGCCACCCCCGCCGTTACCCGCTCCAGCTCGTGGCCAACCAGCCCCGCCGCCGGCTGCACAGCCAGCTCGACGTCGGCGCTTACAGCCAGGAAGGCAAAATCCGCGGACGCGAGCCGGTCGCGATGCACCCCCGCGACGCAGAAGCACGCGGCATCACCGACCGCTCCTGCGTCCGCGTCTTCAACGACCGCGGCAGCTGCCTGGCCGGGGTCACGCTGACCGAGGACGTTCGGCCCGGCGTCGTCCAGCTGTCCACCGGCGCCTGGTATGACCCCGACCCGCACGACCCGTCCTTCTGCCGCCACGGCAACCCGAACGTGCTCACCGCCGACCGGCCCAGCTCCTCGCTCTCCCAGGGCACCACCGGCCAGCTCACCATGGTCGAGATCGAACCGTACCCGGCCACGCCGCCTGAGGTTTCAGTGCACGGCCCGCCCAGGACGGCGGAGCAGAGCAGATGATGACGATCTGGTTGACCGGTGCGGATGTCTTTTTCGCGGACAGGGGTTGCGTCTCGGTGGTGGCGGTGCTAGGGCAGGAGTGTGGCCGTCCGTCTGGCGGACGGAGCCCTGGGTGAGGGAGGGGTGCGGTGAGCTTTTCTGTTGAAGGGGACTATTTCGAGGTGTGCAACTGCGATGTCAGTTGCAACTGCGTGTGGCTGGGGGCCGCGACCAATGACAACTGCGACGTGCTGCTGGCGTGGCATGTCACCGGCGGCAGCAAGGACGGTGTGGACCTGTCGGGCCTGAACGCCGTGATGGCGGTGCGCTCGCCGAAGCGGATGACCGATGGCGGCTGGAAGGTGGCGCTGTACCTGGATGACCGTGCCTCCGCGGAGCAGTCCGAAGCCCTGGGGGCGGTTTTTTCCGGGGGTGCCGGCGGCTACCTCGCCGGGTTGGGCCCGCTGATCGGCGAGGTCGCCGGGGTGCAGCCGGCGGCGATCACGTTCGAGAAGTCGGACGGCTCGCTGCACGCCGAGGTCGGCGGTGCTCTGTCGATGAGCAGCGACCAGCTGGTGGGGATGGATGGCCAGGAGCCTGCCGTGATCACCAACGCGCCGTTCGGCGCGGTCACCCAGCCGGTCCGCCAGGCCACGGCCAAAGACGTGAGCTACCACGGCCACTGGAGCGCCGATTTCTCGGGTACCAACAGCTTCGTCACCGACTTCCGTTACGAAGGCTGACCCCCGGGGGCTGCGCGATGGCTGACCATGCCGGTCCGGCTTCGGCCGTGCGGCCGGTGCAGGCCGTGCCGCCGCGGCAGCTCGCTGTGCCCTGGATCGCGGTGGCCGCGCTGGCGGCTGTGGCGTGGGGGGTCACCGTCATGCTGGCCCGGACCATGGGCAACGGGCCCGGGACCATGGGCCTGGCGCTGCTGCCCTTCCTCGGGCTGTGGGTCGTGATGATGGCCGCGATGATGCTGCCCTCGGTGGCGCCGGTCGCGGTGCTGTGGACCCGTTTGATCGCCGGTGCCCCGGCCGGCCCCGGCCGCCTCCTGCGGATGAGCGCGTTCCTGGCCGGTTACCTGCTGGCCTGGGCCGTGGCCGGGACCGTCGTCTTCGCGGCCCTCGCCGGGGCCGGGCGGCTGCTCACGGCGTCCCCGACGGCGGCGAAGTGGCTGGGGGTGGCGATCTTCACCGCCGCGGGGGTCTACCAGCTCACCCCATGGAAGGACTGGTGCCTGCGCCGGTGCCGCTCGCCGATCGGCGCGCTGGTGTACTACCTCGGATTCAAGGGCCGCAGCCGCGACCTCCGCGTCGGCTTGCATCACGGAGCGACGTGCGCCGGATGCTGCTGGGGCCTGATGATCGTGCTGGTCGCGGTCGGGGTGATGAACGTGGCGGTCATGGCGGCGCTGGCGGTGGTCATCTTCGCGGAGAAGCTCTGGCGCCACGGCAAGCGGTTCGGCCAGGCCGTCGGCGTGCTCCTAGTGGCGATCGGGGTGCTGGCCATCTGGTTCCCGTGGCTGCTTCCCGGCCTGCACGTCTCCGCCATGCCGGCCATGTAGGACCCGTATCGCCTTCACAGGAGGAAGCCATGAGCTACGCCCGGCAGATGCTGGACACCTACTCGCGCACGTTCAACGTCGACGCCGGCCTGCTGGCCGCTGCCATCGACGCGCTCAGCGACTGCGTCCAGGCCTGCAACGCCGACAACGCCGCTGACCTGGGTGAGCCGAACGTGACCGAGATGGTCACGTGCATCCGGCTGTGCCTGGACTGCGCCGATATCTGCGCCGCCACCGCGGGGGTCATCAGCCGCCAGACCGACTACGACGCCACTGTCGCCCGGCCGCTGCTGGAGGCCTGCGTGGCCATCTGCAAGGGCTGCGGCGATGAGTGCGAACGGCACGCCCACATGCCGCACTGCCGGGTCTGCGCCGTGGCCTGCCGGCGCTGCGAGCACGCCTGCCGTGATCTCCTGGACGCCACGAAATAGCAGACCGGCCATTGGCGTGGCCGGCCGGTGTGCGGCTCTGTCAGCCCGGGCTCCACGGGTTGCGGGGGTTGAGGTAGGCGGTCATCGTGACTTGCCCGCTGGCCGCCTCGAACCGGAGCTGGCTTACCTGGGTGAGGTTGACCGGGATCTGGGCGCCCCACGTGCGGTGGGTGCCGCCGAGAACGGTTCCGCCGAGGGACAGGTGCCTGCCGTCGCGGGTGACCAGTTGGACATCGTAGTGTTCGGGCTGTGCCGTGGGCTGGCTCAGGGTGGCGAACAGCCAGGAGGGCTGGCCCTGGTATCCGAACACGCTGCCGAGGGTTCCGGTCGTACTCCGGAGCGGCGCGGCGGCGAAGAACGACCCGTGGCCCTGGGCCAGCACCGCCCGGTAGCTGTCGGCGAGGCGCCGGTCGCCCGAGGTGCCCTGGTAGACGGCCCCGGCGCCCAGGGCCAGCGCCGCGGCGACCGACGCGGCCACGGCCAGACGGGCCACCCAGGGGCGCCTCCCGGCGGTGCGCCGCAGCGCGCGGCGGGTGGCCCGCCGGCGCGGCTGCGGCGAGGACGGGGTCATCCGGGCCAGGGTCCGGGAGGCGAAGCCGGCCGGCGGCTCGTGTGCGGGCGCCAGGAGCAGCAGGTCGTCCACCACCGAGGAAAGCTCGGAGACCAGGAGGCGGCATTCGGCGCAGGTGGCGGCGTGGCGCAGGGCGGCGTCGCGTTCCTGCCCGTCGGCGATCCCGATGGCCAGGTCGGGGGCGAGTGCCCGGACCTGCTCGCAGCTCACGTCATCGTTCATCGCGTACCCCCAGCTGCGAGCGGAGTCTGATCAGGGCGGTCCGGATCCGGGTCTTGACGGTGCCGACCGGGGTCTTGTCGAGCTCGCTCACCTCGCGGGCGGTGTAGCCGTAGAAGACCGCCAGCACCAGCGCCCGCCGCTGCTCGCCGGGCAGCCGCATCAGCGCCTCCCGCATGGGCTCGGACACCGGTGCCAGCTGGCCGTCCGCGTCCGGCGAGGGCCGCGTCTGAAGCAGGCCCAGCAGCGCCTCCGGGTCCACCGGGTAGGCGCGGTGGGCCGGCAGCGTGTTGATCGCGACGTTGCGGGCGATGGTCAGCAGCCACGCGGCCACGGTTCCCCGCCGCGGGTCGTAGGCGGCGGCGTGCCGCCACGCCCGGACGAACGCCTCCTGGGCCGCCTCCTCGGCTGCCTGGCGATCCTGCAAGATCGACAGGGTCATCCCGAACACCCGGCGCTGAAAGCGGTCCACGAACGCGGCTGCGGCATCGGGATCTCCCGAGCCCAGCCCCGTGAGCAAGGCTTCGTCTGACAACGTCCGCACCACGGATCCTGTCCCGGCCATTTCACGGTACTACCGGCCCTCCGGCCCCGAGAGATTGCCCGCGCCCGTCTTTTCTGCGGAAAGACGGGCGCAGGTGACGGCTGGTCAGTAGCCTCCGCCCGGATAACCGCCGCTCGAGGTGCCCCCGCCCGAGGTGCCGCCGCCCGAGGTACCCGGAGCGTACGGGCCGTTCACGCCGCCTGTTCCATTCTGGCCGGACCCGGCCGGCGACGAGCCGAACGCGTCGGCCTGTGCCAGCACGCCGGCCAGGGTCAGCGCGGCGGCCACCACCGCGGCCGCGACGGCGACGCGCGGGGACCGGGCCAGGGCCCGCACCGGACCGTGGCCCCGGACCAGCAGGACCGCCGCGCCGGCGACGATCACGGCTTCCAGGGCCGTGGCCAGCGCGTCGGGGAACCCGACGGGCAGCCTGATGCCGGCGTACTCGCCCAGGGGAAGGCCAGCGGTCCTGGACACTACCCAGGTGACCACCACCACCAGGTTGCCCGCGGCGCCGAGCGCCAGCCACCACCGGGGAGCCTCGGCCATGGAGACCACGCCCCAGACCAGCTGGGCCGCCGCGACCACCGAAAAGAACGCCAGGTTCTGGGTGCTGCCGCGCCCGACGGTCGCCGCCGCGGCGATGTTGATCGCGCCAGCGGCCAGGCTGGCCAGGGCGATCGCGGACAGGACCCGGGCTGGGTTCCGGTCCGCGTCGGCCCTCGGGCCGCTGGCCGGCACCGGGCGCGACACGGGCTTGGTCAGTCTCCACCAGATCTCCGCTGACATCTCTCCGCCTCCTTGTTCTCCTGCTGGACTTCAGCCCCGGCAGGTACTACCGGCGGGACGGCGATCCGGGATTTCCGAGTTCAGGCCACCGCAAATCAATCAAGCCACCTTGATTGATCTAACTGGATTGATGTACCGTGCCGTTGATGGAGGAACCGACGCCCGGCCGGGATTCTGGTCCGCCGGGGTTCTTGCACCTGGCAGGGCACCCGGTGCGGTGGCGGCTGCTGCGCGAGCTGGCCCGCGGCGACCGCCAGGTCCGCGAGCTGACTCACCTGACCGGACATCCGCAACCCCTGGTGTCCTACCACCTGGCCCGGCTGCGGGCCGCCCAGCTGGTATCGGCGCGGCGCAGCTCGGCGGACGGGCGCGACGCCTACTACACCGTGGACCTTGCCCGCTGCGGCGAGCTGCTGGCGGCGGCGGGCGGGGCGCTGCACCCGGCGCTCGGGCCGGGCCAGCCCCAGGCTCCCGCGCCCCGGGTGCCCGCGCGGGTGCTGTTCTTGTGCACCGGCAACGGCTCGCGTTCCCAGATGGCCGAGGCGCTGGCGCAGCGGCGTTCCGGCGGGCTGGTGCAGGCGTTCAGCGCCGGCAGCCACCCCCGGTCGCTGCACCCGAACACGGTCCGGGTCCTGGCCGAGCACGGGATCGACGTCCGCGGGCGGGTCGCCAAGCACCTGAGCGTGTTCGCCGCGGACCGGTTCGGCTACGTGATCACCTTGTGCGACCGGGTCCGCGAGGTCTGACCTGAGTTCGGTGGCCATCCCCGGCACATCCACTGGAGCATTCCCGATCCGGCCGCGGCCGGTGACACGGACGAGGCGAGCTATCCGGCCTTCCAGGCCACCGCGGCCGAACTCGACGCCCGGATCGGCTTCCTGCTCGCCGCGATCGCCGCCACGCCGGCCCGTTCAGCCCACCAGGAGGCGCGATGACAAGCCCGCACGAGATGGTGAACGTCCGCTACATGGTCGATGACGTCCAGGCGGCCGTCGACTTCTATACCGGCCACCTCGGCTTCGCGCTACGGTTCAGCGCGGTACCCGCGTTCGCCGACGTCAGCCGGGGTAACCTGCGGCTGCTGCTGGCCGGCCCGGCCAGCTCCGCGGGCCGGGCGATGCCCGACGGGCGCACGCCCGGGCCGGGCGGCTGGAACCGCATCCACTTCATCGTCGACGACATCGAGGCGGAGGTCGCCCGGCTGCGCGCCGAAGGGGTGAGTTTCCGCAACGAGATCGTCACCGGTCCCGGCGGGAAGCAGATCCTGGCCGAGGACCCCTCCGGCAACGTCGTCGAGCTGTTCCAGCCCGCCGCCTCGCGAGCCTAGACGCCGCGCGGTGAGCCCGCCCGAGGACGCTGGCCGGTCCGAGCCGGTTCCGCCGCCTGGCCCGGCGCCGGCGCGGGTGTCGCTGGCCACGGTGCTGCGGGAGTGGGGCCGGATCGGCTGCATCGGGTTCGGCGGCCCGCCCACCCACATCAAGCTGCTACGCGAGCTGTGCGTCGAGCGGAAAAAGTGGATAGACCCGCGGGAGTTCGAGGACGCGATCGCGGCCTGCAACCTGCTCCCGGGCCCGGCCTCCACCCAGCTGGCGATCTTCTGCGCCTGGCGGGTCCGCGGCCGCCCCGGCGCGCTGGCCGGCGGCCCCGCGTTTATCGTGCCCGGGCTGATCGTGATCCTGGCCCTGTCGGCGCTGTTCCTGGCCGGTTCCCCGCCGCCGTGGGTGCTTGGCGCCGGCGCTGGAGCCGGGGCGGCCGTCCCGGCAGTCGCCGTGCAGGCGGGCTGGTCACTGCTCGGCCCGAGCTGGCAGGGACGCGAGCACACGGTGCGCTGGGTGGCGTACCTGCTGGCCGGGGCGGCCGCAGCCGCCACGATCGGGGAGTGGCTGGCGCTGGTCCTGCTCGGCTGCGGCGTGATCGAGGTGGCCGCACGGCGCCCGCGTCATGTCCCGGCCGGCGGCCGGGACGGCGGGCAACGCGGCTTCATCGCCCTGCCGGTGCTGGCGGCCGGCGCGATCACCGGCGGGGTGATGCTGTCGGTGGCGTGGGTGGCGTTCAAGGTGGGTGCCCTGTCCTACGGCGGCGGTTTCGTGATCATCCCGCTGATGCAATCGGACGCGGTGAACCACTATCACTGGATGACCGCGGCGCAGTTCCTCAACGCCGTCGCGCTCGGCCAGATCACCCCCGGCCCGGTCGTGCAGACCGTGGCGGTCGTCGGCTACGCCGCCGCGGGCCTGGCCGGGGGCATCCTGGCCTCGGTAGTCGCCTTCACGCCGTCGTTCGGCTTCGTGCTGCTCGGCGCGGGCCGCTTCGACCGCCTGCGCGGCGATCGCCGGGCCCGCGCCTTTCTCGGCGGGGCCGGGCCCGCCGCGATCGGGGCCATCCTCGGCTCGGCCATCCCCCTGACCCGCGCGCTCACCCAGCCCTGGCAGTACGCCGTCCTAGGCGTCGCGCTCATCCTCATGCTCGCGCTGCGCCGCGGCGTCGTCCTCACCTTGGTAGCCGCAGGCGCTGCCGGGACACTCATCGCCCTGGCCGGCGGCCCGCTGCCGCACTGAGTCGGTGGCCACGCACAGGCGGCGGCTGCGCGTGTAGTCGGCCGGGCCACACTGCTTCCATCAGGTTCCTCCCGTGGCGCCGAACCGTTCGGTCTTCACCCGCTGCGGCGGGTAGCCGCCCTGGACCAGGGCCTAGCTGTCGCTGCCTTTGGCCGGTTCGATCTCTACTTTAGTGTCGGAGAATGTCGGGGCATTGCCCAGGTCGGCGAACACGAACGGGTTGACCGCGTTGACGGTGGAGTGGCCTTTGGCGTTCTTGCGCCAGGCTCCCATCGGCGCCATGACCACCCCGGGGGCGATATCGTCCCTGACCTGGGCCAGCGCGATGAACTGACCGCGGTCGTTGTACACCCGGACGTACTGCCCGTCGGTGATGCCGCGTTCCGCTGCGTCGTGCGGGTGTACGGTCACCGCCTGCTCGCCTTGGACGCGGCGCTGCGCGGGCTGGTCGCCGGCGCTGGAGTTGAGGTAGGCGTGCGATTTGGGGGAGATGAGGTTCAGCCGAAATCCCGTGTCGTCTGTCTCGCGGGGCGGCACGTAGTACGGCAGGGGGTCGACCGTGCCGCCCGGCTGGTACTCGCCGCTGCCCTGCCGGAACAGCGGGAGTACGAAGTTGCCGGCCTGCTCGGCGATCGAGGACCGGAACTCGACCTTGCCCGACGGGGTCGGGAAGTTGCCCTCGGCGTGCGGAGCGTACTGATCGGCGGGAGGCAGGTTGAGCCGGGACCAGCCACTCTGGCGGAGAGATTCCAGGCTGATTCCGTCCAGGGCCGGCGCGGACCAGTCGAACGCCTCGGCCATCATCTGCTCGTCGGTGCGGGTGAAGCACTCCTCGGTGAACCCCATCCGGGCGGCCAGCCGCCGGAACAGCTCGGTGTTGGAGATAGCCTCGCCGACCGGCTCGATGGCCGGGGTGTTCAGCGTGATGTACAAGTGGCCCCAGCTGAACATGATGTCGTGCTGCTCGAGCTGAGTGGTGGCCGGCAGCACCAGGTCGGCGTAGCGGGCGGTGTCAGTCAGGAAATGCTCGCTGACCACGGTGAACAGGTCCTCCCGCGACAGGCCCGCGATCACCTTGTCCTGTTCCGGGCAGACCACGACAGGGTTGGAGTTGTACACCATCAGCGCGGTGACCGGCGGGTCCAGGCTCAGCTCCCCGGTCAGCGCCCGGCCCAGCAGGAACTGGTTGACGACCCGGGTCCCCGGCGTGGCCAGCTCCGGATGGAGCAGGGCGGGCCAGTTCACCGGGAACGCCCACAGCGGCAGCTGCAGCAGCCCGCCGCCGACCCGCCGCCAGGCCCCGGTCAGCGCGGGCAGGCAGGCGATCGAGCGCACCGTCTGCCCGCCCCCGGCGTGCCGCTCGATGGCCACCCCGATCCGGATCATCGACGGCTGGCTGGTGGCGTACTCCCGGGCCAGGGTCCGGATGTCATCGGCCGGGATCCCGGTCTGCTCCGATGCCCATTCCGGGGTGTACCGGGCGACCCGCTCGGCCAGCTCGTCATAACCGACGGTGTAGTCGCGGACGTAGGCCTCGTCGGCGAGTCCCTCGCCGACGATCACGTTCATCAGGGCCAGCGCGAGCGCGCCGTCGGTGCCGGGCCGGATCGGGATGTACCAGTCCGCGTGTGAGGCCGTCCGGTGCCGCACCGGGTCGATCACTACGACCTTGGCGCCGCGGCGCTGTGCCTCGGCGACGAATGGCCACAGGTGCAGGTTGGTCGAGATCATGTTGCAGGCCCAGATGAGGATGTAGCGGGAGTGCGCCAGGCTCTCCGGATCCACCCCTGCGGTCGCGCCGATCGTCATGGTGTAGGCCGTGCAGGCGCCGGAGTCACAGTAGGTCCGTTCGGTGATCGTGGCGCCGAGCTTGTTGAAGAACGGGTCCCCCACGTTCAGGCCGTTCAGGATGCCTTCGGTACCCAGGTAGCTGACCGGCATGACTGTTTCTGTGCCGTGCTCGGCGATCGCGGACCGGAACCGGCCGGCGATCTCATCCAGCGCCTCGTCCCAGGAAACCCGGGTGAACTGGCCGCTGCCTTTCGGGCCGGCGCGCCGCATCGGGTACAGCAGCCGGTCAGGGCTGTAGGCCTTGTCGACGTAGTTGTTCACCTTCACGCACAACCCGCCGCGGGTAAACGGATGCTCGGGGTCTCCCCGCACCTCCACCGCGCGCCCGTCGCGGACCGAGATCAGCATCGCGCAGGTGTCCGGGCAATCATGCGGGCATGCGCCGCGGACGGTTGCCGTCGCCTGCTCATTCACGGTGGCAGTCATGAATTCTCCCCACGGCTGGCCGTCGCCTGCATTACTACGCAGTATCCACCGGCCGCATCGCCGCCACAATGCCGAAAAGCGACAGGCGGCAGTCCGATCACCAGGCCCTTCTGGCCGCTCAGCTCGATTTAACGCGCATTTAGAGCACTCCGCTCGAGAAACTAACCTAATCCATGAATTAGCAATCCACATTTGCGTAGGGCAAGAAAGAAGTACGTAAGACCCAGCCATGGATGGGCCGAACGGCCTCCGCTTGAGCAGCCGCCTCGCCCTGACGATCGCCGCCGCGACCACCACCAGCGCCCCAGCGCCGTCACGAGCCACGCGATGATCCTTCCAGGCCCCGGCGCGATCCGGCAACCGCCACGGGAGCGCGCGGCGAGGGTACCGGATCGCGGATCTCGCGGTAGCCGCCGTCCGAGTCCATCACGATCCGGCCGGTCTCGCGCCCGTGCTCGGCCTCGTCCCGGTCCCGCCGGGCCAGGCCGAGGCACATCCGCTCGGTGATCATGTACGTCAGGATCGGCCCGGCCAGCACCGCGACCCGGAAGAACCAGGTCACAGCGTAGAGGGAAATGCTGAGGTGGTAGGCGATCTGGTCGTTGGCGGCTGCGGCCCATAGCAGCCCGTAGAACGTGATCCCGGCGGCGCCGATGCCGGTACGGGTGGCGGCGTCGCGCGGCCGGTCCCTGACCAGGTCGCCGGTGAGCCTGCGGTCGAGCAGCGGGTAGACAGCCAGCAGGGTGAAGAAGGCGCCGGGCACCAGAACTCCCGGTACCAGCACCGCGAGGGTGAGCGGGTGACCGAAGACGCTGAACTCCCAGCCCGGCATGATCCGCAGCGCGCCGTCGAGGAAGCCCATGTACCAGCCGGGCACCGATCCGGCGCTGATGCTCCCCGCCTGGTTGGGCCCGAACAGCCAGACCGGGTTGACCTGCGCGAACGTACCGAGGAGCGCGAGAGTCGCGCAGGTGAACCAGAACATGACCACGGAAACGGGTGTGATCACCGGCCTGCTGCGCCGGCGCAGCAGCGCGAACAGCGCGATCATCACCGCAGGCAGCACCGCCACGTGCAGCCAGTACGCCCGCGCGATGATCACGTGCCCGGGGAAGTCCCCGCCGAAGATCCACAACATCAGGTGCGTGCCGATGACCGGGATCGACAGCGTGACCCCCTCGAGCACGCCCAGGCTCCCGCCGGACAACAGGTCGTCAGGGAGGATGGTGCCGGACACGCCCGCGACCATGCCCAGCACCAGCAAACTCACCCAGATCAGCCAGTTCAGCCAGCGCGGCCTGCGGAACCCGCCGGTGAAGTAGAGCCGCAGCAGGTGCGCGCACACCGCCGCGATGAACAGCAGCGCCGCCCAGTGGTGAATCTGCCGCATCAGCAGCCCGCCGCGCACGTCGAAGCTGATGTCCAGCGTCGACCGGTACGCCTGGCTCATCGGGACGCCGTCCAGCTTGCGGTACGAGCCGTGGTAGCTGACCTGGGTCATGCTCGGCTTGTAATACAGCAGCAGGAACACGCCACTGATCGCGGTTACCACGAACGAATAGACCGCGACCTGCCCGAACAGCGACGACCAGCGGTCCGCCCGGCTCCGCCGGTACAGCTTTTTCGCCAGGGCACGCATCCGTATCCCCTTTCCTCCTGCCCACGTGACGACGTGGCCTGGGGAAAGGTGACACCGGAGACACCCCTCCGGCCTGTGATCCTGGACACGCCCCGCCCGCCCCTAGCAGGCGGACCGGGCGGTGACAGCATGGCTGCCCCAGCCATGCACCTGGAGCAGCATGAGCGCGGCATCCATGTCGTATGACCTGGTACGGGTGGTTCCGGAGTGACGGGTTCCGCTCGCACGCCTGCACGACGGCCCATCCCGATCACACGCCTGACGGCCGTGCGCTATGACGGGCATCGTTATCGCCGCCGCGGGGATAGCCAGCGACAGGCAGGGGCGTTACGCTTCCCTGCATCACGCTGTGGGGAGGCGTCGTGATGGCAGGGCCTGGAGATGTAACGGCAGCCGCAGATGGCCGGGACCGCGACGGCCTCCGCGCGTCACACGCCGACCGCGAGCTGGTGATCGGCGCCCTCAAGGCCGCGTTCGTGCAAGGCCGGCTGACCGAGGATGAACTCGGCGCGCGAGCGGGACAGGTATACGGGTCGCGGACGTACGCCGAACTGGCCAAGGTCACCGCCGAGGTCACCGCCGACATCCCCGCCGAACTCACCCGGGCCAGGCCCGCGCGCGACCCGTGGCGGGCGACGAAGATAGCCTGGCGGATCGAATACGCGATACTGCTGCCCGGCATGGTCTCGGTCATCCTCGTCCCCGGTGGTCCCCGCACCTCCGTGGCCACCGCGGTCGTCCTGACCGTGGTGGTCTATCTCCTGTTCTGGATTCTCGGCGCGTCCATGATCTTCGCCTCGCGGCCCGCCAAGCGCTCCGGCGGGCAGTCATGACGAACCCGGGAGAGGAGATTGCGGCAGGCGGTGCCCCCTTGCCGGTAACGTCGGCCGACCGCGAACGGGTGATCCGCACCCTCAAGGTTGCGCTGGCGCAAGGCCGGCTGACCGAGGCCGAACACGACGAGCGGACGGCCCAGGCGTCCGCTTCGCGGTCCCGTGCCGAGCTCGCCGCGCTTACCGCCGATCTCCCGGACGGCCTGACCGCCCTGCCGCCGACGGCCAGGGACGTCCGGATAGGCATCGGCATGATCATCGCCGCGGCCGGCGCGCTCGCGGCCATCCTGCTGACGAACCCCGACAACATTCTGGCGTTCTTGGCCGCTCTTGGCGCCATCGCCACCTTGATCCTGGTCCCGCCCATAACCGTGGGCCTGATCATCGACGTACGGCACCAGAAACGGTCGGGCGGGCAGCTACCGCCGGGGTCAACCCCCAGCGCAGGCGGGTGATCGCCGAGGTCGGCCCCACGCCGCCGCGGGCCAGGTCCACGTCGCCGCGGGCCAGGTCCGCGCGGCCGCGGGGCGGGCCCGCGGCCGCGTCGAGCTGGTGAGCGTCAGCCCGAGCCGGGCGGCCGGGGCGGCTCGGGCGGCTCGGACGGTCGCGCAGGCGGGGCGGGCCGCGAGGCCTGATCGCGGGTCGTGTTCAGGAACCGCTCGGCCCGGCTCAGCATCTCCTCGGCCCGTTCCCTGAACTGATCGAGCCGCTGGAAGACCTGGCCGACCCGATCCGGCATCCAGTCGGCTGGCCCGAACGGCTCCGGCGGCCCGGGCGGCTCCGGCGGTCCGGGCGGCTCCGGCGGTCCGGGCGCCTCCGGCGGTCCGGGCGGCTCCGGCGGTCCGGGGCGCTCAGGGCCGGGCCCGCCCCACGGTCCGCCCGAGGGCCCGCGGCGGGAGTGCACCCGCCGGCCCTGGTGCCGCGGCCACCCACCCGAATCCTCCTCGCCGGCGCCGTCCCCGGCCTCGCTGGCGAAGTCTTCCGCCTGGCAGGCGAGTTCCTCGGCGTGGTCGGCTTCCTCGCTGGCCCGTTCGGCGGCTTCCTGCGCCTGGCCGGCCTCCTCCTGGGCCCGGTCGAGGCGGCGCTGCGCCTCCCCGGCCGCGGCCCGGGCCTGCGCGGCCACCTCATGCGCCCGCGCCTGCTCATCGGCGTCGGCCCAGCCTCTAGTCAGGTCGGCGGCCTCGGCGGCCATGTCGGCGGCGGCGTCCGCCATCGAGGCGGCTTCCTCGGCCCGTTCGGCCCTCTCCTGAGCCTGATCGGCCCTCTCCTGAGCCTGATCGGCCCGATCCTGCGCCTCGTCGGCCCGCCGTCGCGCCCGGTCGGCAAGGTCCCGCGCCTGCTCCACGTACGACGGGCCGCCCACCTCATCGGCGGCGCTCTGCGCGCCTGCCGCCTCGTTCTCCACCGCGTGCCTGGCCACGCTGTACGGTTCGCCGGTTTCGGCCATCCGCTGGCGGGTGGCGGTCTTCCGCGCCTTGTCCTGCGTCATGATCATTTCTTCCCGGCGGGTCGGCCCGCGTCTGCCCGCCATGGATAAATGGCATGACGGCAAAGCCCACACCGAACGTGGCGTGGCTAGACAAGCCCGCGAGTCGAAGACCCTTGTCCTCGTCGCCAGCCCCGGCGCGGGCCGTCGCTGGCTCGGAAGCGGGCAGGCGGTGCGCTGCCACTGAAACGGAGCGTACCCAGGCCCGGCCGCCGGCGGCAATGGGGAAAACCCCCGGATCGCTAACCCGCCGCGGGCACCAGCTAGCTCATGCAACGAGATCATCGCCACTTCAGGTCGGCGTAGATCCGCTGGTGCTCGGCCGCGCACCGATCCCAGGTGAAGCGGGCGCACACCTGGTATCCGGCCGCGCGGAGCCGGTCGGCCAGCGCGCTGTCGTCGAGGACCGCGGCGAGCGCCGCGGCCAGCGCGGCCGCATCGTCCACCGGCACCATCAGGGCGTCCTGCCCCGGCTGTAGGTACTCACGGAAGACGGGCAGGTCGGAGGCGACCACCGGCAGCCCCGCGCTCATCGCCTCCAGCACGGCCAGGCCCCAGCCCTCCTTGGTGGAGGGGAAGGCGAGCACGTCGGCCGCCGCGTACCAGCCGGGCAGTTCGGCGTCCGGGACCGTGCCGAGCAGCACCACGTCGTCGTCGAGCCGCAGGCCGAGCCCGGGCAGCGAGGCCAGCACGCGGTCCCGGTACTCCCGGTAGTCCTGGAACGAGTGGCCGCCCACCACCGCGAGCACCGGGCGGCGGCCCGAACGGCCCTCCGAACGACTCAGTGCCGCGACCGCCGCCATCAGCGTGTCGCTGCCCTTGCGCGGCTCGATCCCGCCCACGGCCAGGATCAGCGGCCGCCCGGCCGCGCCGCCCGCCCCGGCCCGCTGCCGTAGCGTGGCGACCAGATCAGGATCGGCCGAACGGAACCTGGCCACATCCACCCCGTTATGCACCACGTCCGCGCTGGCACCGTAGTCCTCCGCGAGGATCTCCCGCCACCGCTCGCTGACCACCAGGATCCGGTCCGGCTCCAGGATGGCCTGGCGCTGGCAGTCGATGAGCGACGGGCTGGTGAAGTCGTCCACGTGGTGGACGGTCCTGACCACCACCGGGGCAGGGCCGGCCGCGGCGTCCCTGACCCTGGCGGCGGCCCGGGCCGAGATGCAGTCCTGGGTGTGCAGGATGGGAAGGCCGGCCACGAGGTCGCCGAGCCCGGCGGCCAGCGCGTCCACGTTGGCGAAAACCCGCTCCTCCAGCGTCGGCAGGCTGGGCGGGGCCTCGATGATGGTGAACGGCGCCGCGACCGGCCGGAAGAAGCCGGCCGCGGGGTCGCCGAGCGCGATCACCCGGACCGGGTACCCGGCCGCGTGCAGCGCTTCCGCCAGCGCGAGCGTGTGCACCACGCCGCCGCGCGGCTTGACCGAGTAGGTCACCAGCCCGACGGGCGCCGGCCCACCGGCCGTCACGGGCGCACCGCGGCGGGCCGGCCCGAACGCAGCGCGACCGCGGCCGCGGTCCTGGCCGCCTGCGCCGCGCTCTCGGTGACGATCGCGCCCGCCTCGGCCAGTGTGGCCCGCTGCCGGTCGAGTCCCTGCTTGTCGGCGCGCGCACCGAGCACGTAGCAGACCACCGCCGCCCCGGCGGCCACGATGTCGGCGCAGGTCCCGGCGATCTCCCCGGCCGGGTCGGGGTGCGAGCCGTAGCCGAGCACGACATCAAGCAGCACCGCCGCGACGCCGGCGCCGAACGCCTGCTCCCGCAGGATCTCCCGCCGGGCGGCCGGGTCGATCATCGGGTGCGGCCGGCCCTTGGTGTACTCCTCCTCGCCGAGGTCCAGGCACAGGTGCGCCCCGGCCGGCGCGGGCAGGCCCAGACCTGACCGCAACGGGATGTTCGAGTACACCGGCCCGAGCGCCTGGCTGAGGATGACCTGAGCCTCGTAGCACAGCGTGCCACCGGTGAAGAAGCCGCGCACCGCGGTGCGGCCGGCCCCGACCCGGGCGATCGCGGCCTCGGCGTCAGGACCCGGGCTCCCGGTGAGATCGGGGGCGGGCCGGCCGAGGATCTCCGCGACCCGCAGCGCGCCGCCCTCGAGCGTGGCGGCCAGCGAGGCGCCCGCCAGCCTGCCGTCCGGCGCCGACATGCCGAGGCAGGCCGCGACCACCGGGGTGCCCCGGCTCGCGCCGATCACCGTCCGGGCCACGTCCTCGTCCGGTGGCTTGGAGACCAGCAGGATGACCTCGGTCCCGGGATCGGCGTCGAGGGCCCGGACGGCGTCGCGCGCCATCAGCCCGCCCACCTCGGCCGAAAGGTCCCGGCCGCCGACGCCGACCACCTGGGACACGCCGATGCCCCACCGGTCGAGCAGCGTCATGACCTCCTGCGCACCGGTACCCGCGGCGGCGACCACGCCCACCGGCCCGGTGCCGACCGCGTTGGCGAAGCCAAGCCCGACGCCGCCGAGCATGGCCGTGCCCGCACCCGGGCCCATCACCAGCCGGCCCAGCCCGCTGGCCCGGCGCTTCAGCGCCACCTCGTCGGACACCGGCACGTTGTCGCTGAACAGCAGCACGTGCAGCCCGGCGGTCAAGGCGGAGTGAGCGGCGAGCGCGGCGTACTGGCCGGGTACCGACACCACCGCCACGTTCGCCTCCGGCAGCAGCCGGGCCGCCTCGCCGATCGTCCGCGGGTCCGGCTCGGCCCTGCCCTGCCCACCGGCCCGGCCCGCCCCGCCGTCCCGGTCGGGACCGGCCTCGGCGAACAGCAGCGCGCGGCCTCGGTCCAGGGCCCGGCTGGCGGCCGGATCCTCGGCCGCCTCCACCGCCAGCACCAGCGCGTTGGCGTCGGCGCCGGCCAGGCTGTCCGGCGGGAAGCCGCGCCCTTCGAGGTCTTCCACCATGCTCGGCGTGGCCATCGCCGCGCTGGCCCAGCTCACGTCCTCGCTATCTTGCATGGCCCGGGTGGCGCCGAGCAGCAGCAGCGAGTCCCGGTACGCGCCGGGGAAGGCCAGGATCCGGCTGACCGTCACCGCGCCTGCCCGCTCTGCGAAGCCGCCCGCTCGATGCGGGTTCCGGCCGTCTCGCAATGACCGGCCAGCGTCGCCGCCAGCAGGGCGGGCGAGGTGATCACCGAGAGCTCGCCCCCATCGTCCAGGAAGCGCAGCGCCGCCTCGATCTTGGGACCCATGCTCCCCGGCGGGAACTGGCCCTCGGCCAGGTACCTGGCCGCCTGGTCGGCCGAGATCCTGCTCAGGCTCGACTCCGTCGGCATGCCGTAGTCGATCATCACCCGGTCCACCGCGGTGACCAGGAGCAGGGCCTGGGCGCCGAGTTGCCGGGCGATGAGGCAGGCGGCCCGGTCCTTGTCGATGACCGCGTCCACGACCCGGCACGGGTCCGCGGCCAGCACCGGGATCCCGCCGCCGCCCCCGGCGATGACCAGCCGGCCGGCCTCGACCAGCGCCCGCATCGCCTCGATCTCGATCACGGCGAGCGGCTGCGGCGAGGCCACCACCCGGCGGTAGCCGCGGCCCGAGTCCGGCTTGACCACCCAGCCGCCGCGGCAGGCCAGCCGTTCGGCCTCGGCGGGCTCGAAGAACGGTCCGATCGGCTTGGACGGCGCGCCGAACGCGGGATCGGCCGGGTCCACGGTCACGTGGGTGACCAGCGCGGCTGCGGTGCCGCGGCCGCGCAGCAGGTCGATCGCGCGGGCGAGGACGCTGCCCAGCATGCCCTGGGTCATCGCGCCGAGCAGCGCGAGCGGCTGGGCCGGCACCGCGGCCGTGGCCTCCTGCCGCAGGGCCGCTTCCTGTTGCATGGCCAGGTTCCCGACCTGCGGGCCGTTGCCGTGCACCACGACAACCCGCCAGCCGGCCTCGAGTACGTCGTTGACGGCCGTGGCCATGGCCGCCGCGTTGGCCATCATCTCGTCATAGCTACCCGACTGGCCCGCCCGGGTGAGGGCGTTGCCGCCGAGCGCGACGACCGCGATCTTCGTCATGGCATCCTGCTGGCGAGGGGTACAGTTGCAAGTCGCATAGATGATGAATCGTTCATAATAGTAAACACGACGGCATGAGAGGTGCAATGGCCTCATCCGATGCGGGACCCGGCGGCGCGCCCCGGGAACAGCCTGGTGTGCCGGCGTCGGTGCTGCGGTCCTGGGACGAAGCCGAGGCCAGGCTCTTCCCGCTGGTGATGGCGCAGCCCGAGCTGTACCAGCAGGCGCTCGGCGCGGTGCAGCAGCTACTCGGGCGGCTGCGCGAGACCTGCCACGACCTGCCCGCCCTGCTCGCCGCGCACGAACGCGGCGGCGATCTGCTGGCCGGCGCCGAGGTCCCGGGGGTTCCCGGGATCAGGCCCGCCCTGATCGCGGCCGCCGCCTGCGCCACGCGGTACCGCGAGCTCGTGGCGCTGCTGGCCGCGCGGGGCCGGCTGGAGGCGCTGGCCCGGGCCCGCGAACAGGGCCTGCCCTGGACGGTGGTAGAAGAAAACGGCGAGGCCGAACGGGCGCCCTACCTGCCCTACCAACGGGTCGAAGCCGAGCCCGGGACCGGACGCGCCGTCATCGTCTCGATCGGTCCCGACGAGACGCTGAGCCGGGCCGTCTACCGCCTGGACGCGGCCCAGATCGACCTGGCCTCCGGCGCCCTGGAGTTCGGCGACCCCCTCGGCACCTACCTCGACCCCGAAGAGTGCACCGCCGCCCTCCGCCGAACCCAGTCCCACCCCGCCTAGCCCCGCCCCCATTACCCGGCCATTCACGTCATATGACCTGGTACGGGTGGTGTCGAAGTGACGGAAGACCGCTCTGCTCACCATGGCCACCACGCCCGGGCCGACGCGCGGCTGGAACTTCTGGCGTGTCTGCTATTGCGACGATGCATCTGTGAGGTTGCCTTGACGTAGCCGGCTGGTTTATCAAGGATGGTGAACGTACGTATCGGATCACATAGGTTTCCGCGGAGGTGCGATGCACGACTCCCCGGCCGACCGGGCCGACCGGCCCCGCGCTGACAACCGCGCTGACAACCGGGCCCGCACTGACGGCCGGCCGCGCGCAGACAACCGGCTGGCGCACCTCATCACCGAGCTGCAGGGCCGCGGCCTGCGGGTCGAGGTGCCGCTCGAGTCCCGCCAGGGCGGCGCCGGGCCTGCCGACGCCGGCATGCTCTGGGTCGACGGCTTCGCCGCCACCGTGCCCACCGGCGCGCACTACGCCAGGACCTCGCCGTACGTGCTGCGGGCCGAGGACGACGGCTGGGCCGTCTACCGGGACGGCGAGCGGCTGGCCTCGGCCGAGCCGTCCCGCCGCCCCCGCTACTACGACCTGGCCACAGCCGACGGCATCCCGTACTGGAAGATCGCCCTGCTGCACCTGGACTCGGTGGCCAGCACGGTCAACCAGACGTGCGCCTACTGGGGCAACGCCGATCAGTGCGCGTTCTGCGGCATCGGCGTCACGCTCGCCAACGGCCGAACGATCGCGAGGAAGACCCCGCAGATGCTGGCCGAGGTCGCGGTCGCGGCCCGGGACCTGGACGGCGCGGTGGACGCCACCTTGACCACCGGGACAACCGCCACCCCCGACAAGGGCGCGCTCTACGTCGCCCGCTGCGGCCAGGCGGTGCGCGAGGCCTCGGGCCTGCCGGTGGAGGTGCAGTTCGAGCCGCCCCGGGACCTGGACGTGATCGACCGGGTCGCCGACATGGGCATCTCCTCGGCCGGCATCCACGTCGAGACCTTCGACCCGCAGGTGCTGGCCCGGATCGCCCCGGCCAAGGCGCGCACCGGGATCGACGGCTACTTCCGGGCCTGGGATCGGGCGGTGGCCGCGTTCGGCGAGGGCCAGGTGTCCACCTACGTGATCCTCGGCATGGGGGAGGACCCCGACCTGATCGTGGAGGGGTGCCGCCGGGCGATCGACATCGGCGTCTACCCGTTCGTGGTGCCGCTGCGCCCGACCGTGGGCAGCCTGATGGAAGACCTGGTCGCCCCGTCGCCCGAGTACTGCGAGACGATCTACCGCCGGGTCGTGCCCTACCTGAGGGCGCGCGGCATCGGCGCGCACACGGCGGCCGCCGGCTGCGCCCGGTGCCAGGCCTGTTCCGGGATGAGCCTGCTAGAGGAGAGAACCGACGCGGATGGCCGAACCTTCCTCCCGCTCGTCAGCCACGGTTAGCCTGCCGCGGCGCTCGTCCAGGACGGCGGCCACGCAGCTGCTGACCTGCGACGCCGTGGCCACCGAGGCCGAGCAGTGCGCGCACTTCCGGATCCGGCACCAGGTCTTCGTCATCGAGCAGGGCATGTTCGGCGGCTCGTACGGCGGGGCCGGCGGGGTCGGCGGCGACGACACCGACGGGCACGACGACGACCCGGCCACGATCCACGTCATCGGCCGGGCGGACGAGACCATCTGCGGCACGGTAAGGCTCTACCCGCTCGGACCCGACACCGGACCCGACGCTGGGGGCCGGTGGAAGGGCGACCGCCTGGCCGTACTGGCCAGCTATCGCCATCTCGGCCTGGGCGCTCCGCTGGTCCGGTTCGCGGTCAGCTCGGCGGCCCGGCTCGGCGGCCGGGAGATGGAGGCCTTCATCCAGCCCGCCAACATCGCCTTCTTCCGCTGGCTGGGCTGGCGGCGGACCGGGGACCTGATGGACTACGCCGGCCTCCCGCACCAGCGCATGCTCATCGACCTGACCAACCCAGACCTGACCAACCCAGACCTGACCAACCCAGACCTGACCCGCCCGTAGGCCCGCCGAGAAACTCACCCGGCCTGGGAGCGGATGGCCGTGATGAGCGTGCGGGCGGTCGCGGTCACCGGGCGGTGCCTGGCGTAGCACAAGGCAATCGTCCGCTGGGCCGTGGCCTCGTCCGGCTCCAGCCAGGTCAGCACCGGGTCGACGGCCCGGCTGGCGGCCACCCGCCCGATGCAGGCGTGGCCGAGCCCGGCCGCCACCAGTCGCTGCAAGGCCAGGTTGTCGTCGGTCCGGTAGACGATCTTCGGCGCGATGCCGCGCCGGGCCCAGCCGTCCTCGAGCGTGGCCTGACCGCGCCACCGGCGGGCCCAGGCCACCAGGTCCTGCTGGTCGAGGACGGTGAATTCGGGGCGGTCCAGGCTCGCGATCGCGCTGTCGCGCCGGGTAAGGATCACCCAGGGGTCTTCCACCACCGCGATGGCCTCGATGTACTCGTCGGTCTCGGAATTGTAGGAGAACGCCAAGTCGAAATCGCCCCGGAGCAGGCCGTCCCGCGAGCTCTCCAGCTCGTCGGCCGCGACGAGCACCACCTCGACGCCGGGATGGTCGTCGCGGAAGGCGCGCAGGGCCGCGGGCATGATCTCCGCGGCCGCGGTCTGGGTCACGCCCACCCGCACCCGGACGCTCTCGCCGCGGGCGGCCTGCTCCGCGTCGGCGGCCACCGCCTCGACCTCGCGGAGGGCCCGCCGGGCCCGGCGGCAGACCGCCTCGCCCGCCGGGGTCAGGCGCACCGCCGCCCGGCCGCCCGGGCGGTCGAACAACGACTGTCCCAGGGCCGCCTCCAGCGCCGAGACCTGGTGCGACAGCGCGGACTGAGTAAAGCCGAGCGCGGCCGCCGCGGCCCGGAACGACCCGAGTTCGGCGATGGCCAGCACCGCCTGGAGCTCGCGCAGGCCCAGCCCGCTTTTGATCGGCTGTATCGATCGCAACTGCGACATTCTCTCACTTTAACCCAAGTATCTCTCACACTAAACTGGCTGATGTCACAAACCGACAAGGAGGACATCGTGCTACAGGCCACCAGGACCACCGCGGAGGGCAGGCTGTTCCGCCTGCTGATCGGGACCCTGATCCTGGTGAGCGCGGCCGCCCAGTTCGCCCTGGTCCCGGTGATGCCCGTGTACGCCCGCGGGCTCGGCCTGTCCGGGTTCGAGCAGGGCATGGTGCTCGGCGCGACCGGGCTCGCCACCCTGGTCGTGTCCGTGCCGGCCGGGACCCTGGCCGACCGGTTCGGCGCCCGGCGTATCACGCTGGCCGCGGGCCTGCTGATGGCGGCGGCGACCGCGGCGCAGGCGCTGGCCGGCGACTTCCCGGCCCTGCTCGCCGCCCGGCTGGCCTTCGGGGCCGGCTACGGCATGGTGTGGACCGCGGGCCTGTGCTGGCTGGCCGGCGCCGCGGCCGGCGGGCCGAACGCCCTGGGCGGCTCCGTGGCCAGCGCCGGCGTCGGCGGCGTCGCCGGGCCCGCGATCTCCGGCGCGCTCGCCCAGAGCCTGGGGCTGGCCGTCCCGTTGCTGGTCACCGCGGCCATCTTCGCCGTGATCACCGCCGGGCTGGCGCTGCTCCGGGTGCCGCCGGGACCGGCCGCGCCCTACCGGGCACATACGCGCGGCGAACGCCCCGCGCTCAAGCACCGTGACTTCATCGGGGCCGCCGCCGCGGTGGTGACCGCCGGGCTGAGCACCGGGGTCTGCGCCCTGCTCGTCCCGGCCCGGCTGCACGCCGCCGGGGCCTCTCCCGGGCAGATCGGCCTGGCCTTCGCCGCCGCCGGGATCTTGTTCGCGGCCGGCAGCGCGCTGACCGCCGCGGTCGGCCGGCGAGCGGTGAACCTGCCGGTGACCTGTGCCGGCCTGCTCGTTCTGGTGGCGGCGCTCGCGCTGGCCGTCGTGGGCACGACCCCGCTGCCGCTGGTCGCGATGCTGTGCGTGACGACCGCGGCCCGGTCCGTGCTGTGGACGGTCAGCTACCCGCTGGCCGCCTCGGCCAGCGCCAGAAGCAGTGCCAGTAACGGGACCGGCACCGGCCTCGGCGCCTCGGTCGGGCTGCTCAACGTCATCTGGGCCGCCACGGCGGTCCTCGGCCCGCTCGGCGCCGGGGTCGCCGCGGGGCACCTCGGCGCCCCGGCGGCCTTCGGGCTGACCGACGTCATCTGCGCCGCGGCGCTGGCCGTCACCGCCGCGCTGACGTGGCGCGACCGCCGCCCGGCGGCCGCGCCAGGTTCGTCACCGACTCCACGCCCAGGTCGAACACGGTCTCCGTCTGCCCGGCCGAGCTGAGCCGTAGCAAGCCGGTGTCGTCGAGGGTGCCGACGGCCGCGGCCGCCAGATCACGGAGGCCGAACGCACGCAGGCAATCCTCTTCACGCCCCGGCGGCACGCACATCAGGAAAGACAGGCACGGGAAGCAGCTGATCCACCGCTCCAGCGTCACCCCGGCCGGAACCGGCAGCGCGTCCAGGTCCAGGCTCACCCCGAGCCGGTTGCATTCGAGCAGCATGGCCAGCGACCCGACCAGGCCGGCCATGCTCACGTCCTTGGCCGCCGCCACCCAGCCGCCCTCCGCGCCCTCGGCCAGCAGCCTGACGTCCCCGGCCAGCTTGGTGCCGCGCTCGTCGAACGAGGGGAAGAACGGGAAGTCGGGCCGCATCTGCCCGTCCAGGCAACAGCCGAGCATCAGCGACTGGCCGGACGCGGCGGCCTGCGCGGACAGCGGGAAATCGGCCCGGCCGAGCCCGAAGGCGGACAGCCCGGGCGGCCCCTCGGTGACGGTCAGGTGACCGCCCACCACCGGGACGTCGTACAGGCCCGAGGCCCAGCGCATGCCCTCCAGCACGCGCCGGATGACCTCGCGCGGGCCGGTGACCGTGTCCACCAGGGCCAGCGGCCAGGCACCCATGGCCGCCAGGTCGTTGACGTTGGTGGTGACCGCGGCCACCCCGGCGCCGTAGGGATCGGCCGCCACGAACGAGGGGAGGATGGCCTCCCCGCCGACCACCAGGGACACGCCCTGATCGGTCACGACCGCGCCGTCGTCCCCCGGCCCTGCCAGCCAGTCGGTGCTCCCGAAGACGTCGCTGACCAGACCGATCTCGGCCTTGGCCGTAACGCCGGGATGGGTTCGGACGGATCGGGCCAACCCCGGCAGATCGACGCCCATCCCAGGCTCCGTTCTTGCACTAAAGTGTAGGAATATCTATTATAGCGTTTATGCTTGGTCCCGGTTTCCTTGACCTGCCCAGCCGCTCCGGCAAGCCGCGCAGGACCGGGATCACCCACGTGCTCGACCGCGGACTCCCGCTGGCCCAGGCCAGTGACCTGCTGGAACGATGTGAATCCTACGTCGACGTGTGGAAGTTCGGCTGGGGCATCGCCTACCTCGACCCGCAGCTGGCGGCCAAACTGGACCTGCTGGCCAGGCACCGGGTGCTCGCCTCGCCGGGCGGCACGCTGCTGGAGATCGCCTGGGCCCAGGGCCGGGCACCCGCGTTCCTCGACTGGGCCGCCGACGCCGGGTTCCCCTGCGTCGAGGTCTCGGCCGGGACCGTCCCGATGGAGCACGCGGCCAAGCGCGACCTGATCGCGGCGGCCGCGGAACGCTTCATCGTGCTCGCCGAGGTGGGCTCCAAGCACGCCGCCGTCCGGCTGACGCCGGAGCAGTGGGCGCAGACCGCGGCCGGCGACCACCAGGCGGGTGCGACCTGGATCCTGGCTGAGGGCCGGGCGAGCGGAACGGTCGGCATCTACGAACCCTCCGGAGCGATCCGCCAGGACGTGGCCGAAGCCCTGGCCGCGGCGGTCGGCCCGGACTGCGTGGTGTTCGAGGCGCCCCGCGAGGACCAGCAGGCCTGGTTCGTCCGCCGGTTCGGCCCGGACGTGAACCTGGCCAACGTGGCGCCGGACGGCGCGCTCGGGCTCGAGACGTTCCGGCTGTCGCTGCGCGCCGACACCTACGGGGCGTGGGCGCCGGGCCCAGTGATGAACCCGGTGACAGGCCCTGCGGCCGTGCGCGGGAAATGACCACGTGAACCTGGTCCCCGCCCAGTACCGCGAGGTCAGCGTGGCCGAGGTCCCGGTGCCGCTGGAGGAGGGCGCGCTGCGCGCCTACCTGACCGGGCGGGACGTCTACCGGCGGACCCGCTACGTCATCGCCCGCAACGGGGCCGCCAGCATGCTGGCCGAGGTTACCAAGCAGTCCGGGCAGCCGCTGTTCTCCCCGGTGACGTCGGTGACCATGCTCGCCCGGGCGGACGAGACCGTCATGGTGGACGTGCCGGACGTCGACACGGCCGTGCCCACCCAGCTGGCCCGGGCCGCGGCCGGGCACGCGCCCGGCGCCCGGTGCGTGATCGTGCGCGGCCGCTACGGCCACGTCAGCTTCATCCTCGACCCGGCCCCGGTCCGGATCCGGGTCCTCGAGGTGGTCCCGCCCTGGCCGCCCAAGCTGGTGGACCAGCTGAGCCGGGTGCTCGACGTCGCCGAGGACCTGCCGCCGGTCGAGCTGGTGCCCGAACTGGTCGACCTGAGGGACCTGGCCGCCCGCCGCCCCGCCGCGCGGTACCTGTTTCCCTGCCGGGCCGGCCAGGGCGCCCCGGACGGAGCCCTGCTTGCTCCGGGGGGGACGACCCCCCCGAGCCCCCCCGCAGCGAAAGTTTCGTACCTGGACGAGATCCCGCCGCGCGAGCCGTGGACGCTGGTCGGGTGCGCCCGCTCCCGGGCCATCCACGACTGGTTCTACGGCGACGAGGTACCCCAGGTGGACATGTGCCCGCGCAACCTGGCCGGGCCAGACGACGCCGGCGGCCCGCGGCTGACCAAGTGCTGCCTGCTCGAGGACCGGGTCGCCTGCGACGGCGACACGGTGATCGTGCCCTGGGGGGCCAGCCTGGCGCAGATCTCCGAAGGCCTGCGCCTGGCGGTCTCGGCCCGGCCCGTCCGGTGACCGGCCAGATGACCGACCGGATCGCGGACTCCGTCCTCTACCGGCACCTGTGGGGCACGGACGAGGCCAGGGCGGTGCTCGGCGAAGACGGCCGGCTAGCCGGCTGGCTCGAGGTGATCACGGCGCTGGCCCGGGTCCAGGCCGAGGCCGGGCTGATCCCGGTCCGGGCGGCCGAACTGATCGCGGAGCACGCCCGCGCCGACCGGATCGACCTGGCCTTGGCGGCCGAGCAGACCCGGCAGGCCTCGCATTCGATGCTGGGCCTGATCCGGGCCCTGCAGGCCGTGCTGCCCGAGCAGGCCCGCGACTACGTCTACGCCGGAGCCACCGTGCAGGACATCACCGATACCTGGACGGCGCTGGCGCTGCGCCGGATCGGCGGCCTGGTCTGGCGGGACCTGCGCCGCATCGAGGAGCGGCTGCTCGCCCTGGCGGCCGAGCACCGGGACACGGTGATGGCGGGCCGCACCCACGGGCAGCCGGGCAGCCCGGTGACGTTCGGCTGGAAGGCCGCGTCGTGGGCCGACGAGATCCGCCGCCACCTGGACCGGCTGCGCGACGGCGCGCCGCGCTGGCTGGTCGGGCAGCTCGGCGGCGGCACCGGGAGCCTGGTGTTCTACGGAGACCAGGGCCTGGCCGTGCGGGCCCGCTTCTGCGCCGCGCTCGGCCTGGCCGACCCCGGCATCTCCTGGCTGACGGCGCGCGACCGCGGCGCGGAGTTCGCCCAGCTGCTCGCGCTGATCTGCGGCACGCTGGCGCGGATCGGCGGCGAGGTGTACGAGCTGCAGCGGCCGGAGATCGGCGAGCTGCGCGAGGCGGCCCCGGCCGGCACGGTCGGCAGCATCACGATGCCGCACAAGCGCAACCCGGAGGGCAGCGAGCACCTGGATACGCTGGCCCGGCTGGCCAGGTCCAGCGCCGCGGTGATGACCGAGGCCGTGGTGGCCCAGCATGAGCGGGACGGCCGCGGCTGGAAGGCCGAGTGGGTGGCGTGGCCGGAAACCTGCCTGCTGGCGACGGCCGCGCTGCAGGTCGCCATCGGCCTGACCGCGGGCCTGACCGTGGACGCCGCGGCGATGCGAGCCAACCTGGCCCGGTACGGCGGCTACCCGGTCAGCGAGCGGGCGCTGGCCCTGCTCACGCCCAGGCTGGGCGCCCGCCGGGCCCAGGACGGGCTGCAGCAGGCCCTCGGCCAGGGGACCGCGGCGGGGCTGACGGCGGAGCAGGCGCTGGCCCGTTCGGCCCTATTCAGCCCGGCCGAGGCCAGGGAGCTGACCGCGGCGCCGGACCCCGGCTGCTGCCCGCGGATGACCGACCTGGTGATCGCGCGGGCCACCGCCGCCCGCGCCGCCGAGCCCGCGGAGTGGCCGTGACTCCGGCGAACCGTCCCGCGGCCGGGCCGCCCGCGGGCCCGGCCGCACCCGAGCTCATCGCGGCCGGGTTCGAGCTGGAGAACGCCGACGCCGGCATCTTGCACCAGGGGATGAACCTGGCCGACGTCGCGCACCTGCTCGACCTGAGCGCGACCGGGGTGATCCCGCCCGAGGCGGCCCGCAGCCTGCTCGCGCTGCTGCTGGCGACCATGGACATCCCGGCCGCCGAATTCCCCTACGACCCGGCCAACGGCGAGCCGTACAACTCGCGCGAGCGGTACTTCGTCAGCCAGGTCGGCGACGTGGCCGGCTGGCTGCACGCCGGGCGGCCGCGCCGGGAGGCGGTCCGGGTCGCCTTCCGGCTGCGCCTGCGCGACGACCTGACCGACCTGATCGAGGCGTCCGCCGAGCTCGCGGCCGAGCTGGCCGCGCGGAGCCGCGAGCACGCCGAAACCCTGATGGCCGACCAGACCTACCTGCAGCACGCGCAGCCGTCCACGTTCGGCCACTACCTGCTGTCCTTTGCCTTCCCGGTGCTGCGCGCCGGGCAGCGGCTCAGCGAGGCGCTGGAGTGGACCGACGCCAGCCCGGGCGGGGCCGGCTGCGTGAACGGCAGCCGGCTGCTGTCCGACCGGGCGCGGGTCGCCTCCCTGCTCGGCTTCCGCAGCGTCGCCGAGCACACCAGGGACGCGATGTGGCAGGTCGACGGGCTGTTCGACATGGTCGGCGCGGCCGCCGGGCTGATGGTCACCCAGTCCAAGCTGGCCGAGGACCTGGAGATCTGGGCCAGCCAGGAGTTCGACTACGTGACGCTGGCCGACGGCTACAGCCGGGCCAGCGTGCTGATGCCGCAGAAGCGGAACCCCTACGCGCTGTCCATCCTCAGGGGCACCGCCGGATCCCTGATCGGGCGGCTGTCCGGGCTGCTCGCGGTGGCCAAGACCCCGTCCGCGCGCAGCGACAACCTGATCTTCGCCTACGGGGAGGTGCCCCGGGCGCTCGACCTCGCGCTGCGCGCCACCCGGCTGAGCACCGGCGTGATCCGCACCCTCCAGGTGAACGCCGAACGGATGCGCGCCGCGCTCGACTCCGGCTTCTCGCAAGCTACGGACCTGGCCGAATACATCATGCAGAGCTGCGCCATCGACTACCGCAGCGCCTACCGGGTGGTCGGGCACACGGTCAGGCAGGCCAGCGCGGCCGGGCTAGCCGGCGCCGACATCGACGGGGCCATGCTCGACGCCGCGGCCACCGAGGTCACCGGGCACCCGCTCGGCCTGGCCGGCCGCGACCTGTCCGCGGCCCTGGACCCGTGGCAGATCGTGGCCAGCCGGACCGCGCTCGGCGGCGCCGCGCCCGGCGAGGTCCGGCGGATGGCGGCCGAAGCCGACGCGGAGGCGGCCCGCCTCGCGGGCGAGGCGCGGCGCTGGCGGGACACCTACCGCGCCGCCGAGGACGCCCTGCTCGAAGCCGCGCGGAAAGGAGCACGATCATGACCGAACCGCGGCTGGCCCTCCCGGACCGCGTGGGCGTGGTCAACGTCGGCCTGTCGCTGTTCGCCGACGCGATCAGGGAGCAGGGCGCGCCGGTCATCTCGGTGGACTGGCGGGTGCCCGCGGGCGGCCAGCCCGACGCGGTCGCCGCCCTGGGCCGTCTGTACGGCATCCACGCCGAGCGGATCGAGGCCGCGAACGCCGAGGTGCTGCGCCGCCTCGACGGGGGCACGCCGCTGCTCACCGGCGTCACCACGGTGGCGGCCGCGGTATCCGGCCTGGAGGGCCGGACGCTGCTGCACTGCGGGCCCGCCATCGGCTTTGCCGACGCCCCCGACCCGCTGCGGCGCTCGATGCGGGCCGCGGCCGTGGCCGAGGGCTGGGCGGACAGCCTGGAGCGGGCCGACGGCTTGCTGGCCCGCGAGGAGATCGGGCTCGCCCCGGCCAACGAGCACGCGGTCGTGGTGCCGATGGCCACGGCGCTCGGACCCGGCGCCCCGCTGTACGTGGTGGAGAACCAGGCCGGCGGCACCACCGGGTACGCGCCGATCTCGCAGGGGCCGGGTGAGGTGGCCTGGTTCGGCGTGGCCAGCGAGGCCTCGGTCGCCCGGCTGGTCTTCCTGCGCGACGTGGCCGCCCCGGTGATCGGCCGCATCCTGGACCGGTCCGGCCCGCTGGACGTGCTCGCGCTGGCCGCGCAGGCGGTCGCGATGGGTGACGACGTCCACGTCCGCACCCAGGCCGCGACCAACCTGCTGATCCGCGCCTGGCTGCCGCACCTGACCGAGCTGGGCGGGCCTGACGGCGTGGCGTTTGCCCGGTTCCTGTCCGCCAACCACCTGTTCTTCCTGACCCTGGCGATGGCGGCCGCCAGGTCGCTGACCGAGTGGGCGGCCCAGGTGGCCGACGCGTCGATCGTCACCACGATGGCGCGTAACGGCACCACGTTCGGCATCAGGCTGCCCGGCTCGGACCGGTGGTTCACCGCCGAGGCGCCCGAGGTCGGGCACGCGCTGTACTACCCGGGCCAGGGGCCGCAGACCAGCGCCAGGGACATCGGCGACAGCGCGGTGCTCGAGCTGTCCGGGCTCGGGGCGGCCGCGGCGGCCGGCTCACCCGCGGTCGCCCAGCTACTCGGCGGCGACCTGCGCGAGGCGGCCGGCCTGACCGGGCGGCTCGCCGCGGTGTGCGCCGGGCGGTCGAGCCGGTTCAAGATCCCGGTGCTGGACAACGCGGGGACCCCGCTGGGGGTGGACGTCCGCAAGGTGGTGGAGCTGGGCGTCACGCCCGCTGTGACCACGGGCATCCTGCACCGCTCGGCGGGCACCGGCCAGGTCGGCGCCGGCGTGGCGGAGGCGCCACTGGCCTGCTTCGCCGACGCCCTAACCGACCTCGACCGCCGCCTGAGCGGCTAGCCCAGGGCGACCTCGATCGGCGGGGAGAGCGCGATCGTGTTGGAGACGTAGCACACCCGCAGGGCGGGCTCGAGCAGCCGTTCCACCTGCTCGGCCGGGGCGTCGCAGCTGACGGTGAGTTGCAGGCGGCTGAACTTGGGGCCGTCGTAGGTGCCGGTGGCGGTGACGACGAGGCCCGGCAGGGAAATGTCCCGCTTCCCGGCCGCCCAGTTGAGCGCGAGCGCATAGCACGAGGCCATCGCGGCCAGCAGGTACTCGGTCGGCATCGGACCGGTGCCGGTGCCGCCGGAACTCGGCGGCTCGTCGACCACCAGGTCGAAGCCGCCCGCCTCGACCCGGCAGCG
>WNGR01004108.1_pt1 | contig 35669 bp, 37 predicted proteins | sample 5407581 | NCBI WGS metagenome assembly WNGR01 (sample SAMN13153383, study PRJNA577476) | soil metagenome | isolation source: 80 cm soil or saprolite under Garry oak tree replicate 2 | place: USA:California | collected 2016-06-15 | reverse complement strand
CCGGTTCCGCCTCAGTCCGACGATTCCTGCCCGGTGGCGGACCCGGTGTTGCCAGCAAAGGGCATCGTCATGCTTTCCGAGGGTGACTTTGCGAGCGGCGACGTGTCTCCACTTGTCTTCAGGCGCACGTATCTTTCGAAGCCCTATGACACCACGCAGACAGCGATGGGCCGCAACTGGGTCAGCAACTGGCAGCGAAGGATTGATCTGACCGGGGCCAACGCCAGTGTGCCGCACATTGTTGCTTATCGGGGAGACCAGCAAGCTCTGACGTTCAGCTTGAGTTCTACCTGAAGGACGAATTGCTTGGTACGACGGAGGCATACTCGGATAGCACGGGCAGGCTTTATTCCGAAACGACCCGCACGGGATTAATCCGCAAGGTTATCTATGACGGCAAGCAGCGGCTGTCATCGATTGCCCAATGGCCAGTCGATAATGTGACGCCGCAGGCCGCGACGTCAATTCGCGTGGAGTACGACAGTAGCGACCGTGTCGTTACCCTGGTCGATCCTTTGGGGATGCCCACGTCCTATGCGTACGACGGAAAAGGGAATCTTGCTTCGGTCACTGCACCATATGACCACATTCGCCAGTATCTGTACGAGGATGTCCGCTTTCCGAATGCATTGACAGGCGTCAAGGACGAATCTGGCTCCAGGATTGCAACATGGTCTTACGATTCCAGCGGACGGGCAATCTCGGTCACCCATCCCGACACGACACGTAACGTGTCATTGAGTTATGGCTCCGGCACGACCACCCTCAGCGACATGTCGGGCGCAAGCACGTACAGCTTTGATGTTTTGGACTCCTTGCGTCCTCGTTCAATTGCTACATCAGGCGGTACGATATCGCGCACGTGGGATGCAGCAGGGAATCTGAAGCAGAGAGTAACCCCCGAAGGAAATACGCAGTACACGTGGGACAGCGCCAACCGGCCGACGAAGGCCATTGCGACAGTCGCCGGGAAGAAGACGGTAACGACGATTGAGTACAACGATGACAGTTCGTTGCGTCCGCATCTCGTCGCTACACCGGGCAAAATCCGCGCGTTTGTTTATGACTCTCGAAGCAACGTCACGGGCTACGCAGAGCAGGAAACGACTGATCTGACAGGCGAACAGGGGCTGCAGGCGGTCGGGACGGGTAGTCAGATGACGGTCGGCGCGCGCTACGATGAAGCAGGCCGTCTTCTGTCCGCCACTGTCATCCAGGACGGTATTAAAACTGAAGACTGGACCTACACGTACGACGCACGCGGCAACATCGCAACGACGCAGGATGCCGTGTCGGGTTGGTCTCGCTCGTGTACTGGCAGTCGATTACCAGTACGCTGCGAATGGCGCGGTGTCGACACATTCAGCGAAGGTCTCCACTAACGGCGCGTGGTGGCAACCAATCAGCGATGCCGAGCTGGGCGTGTGGCTCACCAACTGGGAGCTGGGTAATGATCCGGTTTCACCACCCGCTAACCTCACCGGACTCAAGTCTGACGCCGATGCCTTCGTTCCACGACTCTGCGTTGAGTGCTATATGGCGTGGAAAGCCGAGTTCACGGGGAAGCTTTTTGGAAGCGAACTGGGCGATACACTTCCGAATTGGGGTGAGACAACGGAACTGATGCTGAGCGATCAGTCGCAGGTTCCTTATCCTGCTCTGGTGCCGGACCTGACCGGCTCTGCGAAGAGGTCAACGCTGTACAGCGCGCTCTTCGGAGCCGGAAGCGGCGGCGGTGGGATGGTCAAGTGTGGTAGCAGCGGGGATAATGAGTGGCGTGAGGCGGACTGTCATGCGAAGTATGAGCGCGATATATTTAGATGCAACTCGCTTGCCAAATATATGGGTGGTTTGCCGGGCCTCGCGCTTTGCAAACAGAACGCATTTGGTGACTATCAAGAGTGCAGAGGGTACTGATGATTACATTTCCACCATGTTCCGTGGTAGTAACTTACGACCAAGATCGCCAGCAGTTGATCTTGCAGTCAGTCGAGAAAGCGAGGATGGCTTCCGCTTTGAAAGGGGCAACGGAGATGCCCGTTTTGCTGGACCAATTCGAGTTCAGACTTGACGACGAATTTGCGCGTCGATTTGGTGCTGGCGTGCTCAGTCTGATCGCGCTAGGTCAGCCGGACATCAAGCAATACATGACTTTTTCAGAGGCACCAATCGACGGACCGTCAGACGAGTAATTGGCCAGAGGTTGAGGGGCATGCAGGACTGACGTTTGGTTACAGCACCGAGGGGACAGAAACGAGCCTGATCACGTCCTCTTATCATCATCGTCCGGCGGCGCGGGCCGCGCGCCGCCGGAGATCTCCAGAGCGAATGCTTCGCGCAGTATGAAGTTCAAATGGAAATGTGCAATGCGATTGCTTTCCCCAGGGGCGGCGTGCGGGCAATCGCGCTGTGTAAACAGAAGGCATTTCAACTCTATCAAGAGTGCAGGGGGTATTGATGGCTAATCATCCGCCGTATTGTGTGGTTCTGACCTACATCGAAGATCGTCAAGAGTTTGCCTTGCAAGCTGTTGATCGAGTCAGGCCGGCTCCGCTGGTGGCCGGACAGTTCGAAGTACCGATCCTGCTGGACGAACACGACTTCAAGCTTGACGACGAATTCGCGCGGGGGCTTGGAGCAACAATGCTGAATCTGATTGCACTGGGTCAGCCGGACATCAAGCAATACATGAGCGTTACGCAGGATCCAATCGACTAGTCGTCAGGACAGTAATTGGCCAGAGGTTGAGGGGCATTACCAGCTGACGTTTGGTCATTGCACTGAGGGGCGGAAAGGGGCTGAGGCCCGGAGAAGTGCCCGGATGCCAGTGTTTTTCGCGGAACGATTACAGCAGCACGAGAGGCGGAATCCCAAGTTTAGTTGGACACACTGCCCGCATTCGCCGCCGGAGGCGCCACAACAACCGCAGCAGAAGTCCCCGCTTCAACCGGCGGATTCCCCATCGCCTGGAACAACGCCGCGGTATCCGTCAGACGCGCGCTCGTATAACGGATCTCATCGAGCTGCGCGTTGCGAAACTGCTGCTCGCTCGAACGCGTCGACGCGACCGGCACGGCGCCCAGCCGGTAGCGTCCCGACGTCTCCTCGAAAACGCCTTGCGCCGAACGCGCGGCACTGTTCGCCGCGTCCAGCGCCTGCGTGTCGTGCTCGAGCGCGGCGAGCGTATCGGCGACGTTCTGGAACGCGGCCAGCACGGTCTGCTTGTATTGCGAGACCGTCGCCTCGTAGGTGTCCATCGCCGCGCGGCGCTGCGCGAACAGCGCGCCGCCATGGAACAGCGGCTGCGACAACGACGCGCCGATGCTCCATATCGCCCCCGCGCCGGAGAGCGCCACCGGCCAGCTAAAGCCGCCTTGTCCCATCGACGCGCTCAGCGAAAGGCTCGGGAACATCTGCGCCGTCGCCACGCCGACATCGGCTGCCGCGGCCTTCAATGCGGCGTCGGCCGCCTGGATGTCGGGCCGCGCGCGCAACAATTCGGACGGCACCACCACCGGCACCTGTTCGGGCACGTGCAGTTGCGCGAGAGCAAGATCGTCCGGCGCGGCATCCGGCGTGCGGCCGAGCAGCACCGCCAACGCATGACGTGTCGTCAGCCATTGTTGCTTCAAGCCCGGCAGGCTCGCCGACAAACTCGCCGCGCTCTGTTGCGCGCTCAACTGATCGGCGTGCGAGACCGCGCCCAGCACGTAGCGTCGCTGGGTATCGCGTGCCTGATCGTTGGCGAGCGTCACGAGCCGTTCGGTCGAGTCGATCTGCGCGCGCAGCGCGGCGCCCGTGATCGCGGCGCTGACAATGTTGGCGGCCAGCGCCCGTCGCGCGGCGTCGAACTGATACGCCTGCACGTTCACGCGAGCGGCGAGCGCGGCGTCGGCGAGACGAGCGGCGCCGAACAGATCGAAGGTGTAGTGCGCCTGCAATTGCCCGACGAAGATGTTGTACAGAAACGTGTTGGGGCCGATCTCGGGGATCGCCAGCGCGCGATTGCGGGTCACCTGGCCACCTGCGTCGATGGTCGGCAGCATCGAACTGCCGATCTGCGCGCGCAGTTGCTCGCGCGCGGCGGCGAGGCTCTTGTCGGTGGCGGCGAGTGTCGGGCTGTTGCGCAAGCCTTCATCGACGAGCGCGTTCAGCGCGTCCGATCGATACAGCTTCCACCATTCGGGCACCGGCTTCGCGCCGACCACGAACTGTTGCGTGACGCCCTGCGCGGGCACCGTTTGCGTCGGCTGCGCCTGAGCGCCGTAGTGCGCCGGTTGCGGCATCGCGGGCGGCTCGCCGGTCGGTCCGAACGAGCAGGCGGCGAGGGCGCATGCCGCGCCCGCGAGCGTGGCGATGCGCGGGTATCGGGAGATTGCGAAAGTTGCCATGATCAATTCCCCGTATGCGTCGCGCCGGACGGCGTCTGCGGCTCGCGTTCGTCGCCGCGCACTCTGAACCACGCGGCGTACAGCGCGGGCAGATAGAACAGCGTGAGGACGGTCGCGCTCGTGATGCCGCCCATCAGCGCGGTGGCCATCGGCCCGAAGAAGTTCGAGCGCAGCAGCGGAATCAGCGCGAGCACGGCGGCCGCCGCGGTCAGCGTGATCGGCCGGAAACGCCGTACCGTCGCGCCGACGATCGCATCGAAGCGTTTGTGCCCGGACGCGATGTCCTGCTCGATCTGATCGACCAGGATCACCGAGTTGCGCATGATGATGCCGAACATCGCAATCACGCCGAGCATCGCGACGAAACCGAACGGCTGGCCGAACAGCAGAAGCGTGAGCACGACGCCGATCCAGCCGAGCGGCGCGGTCAGCACCACCATCAGCACGCGCGCGAAACTCTGCAACTGGACCATCAGCAGCGTCAGCACGGCGATGATCATGATCGGCATCTGCGCATTGATCGAGGTCTGGCCCTTGCCGCTTTCCTCGACCGAGCCGCCCACTTCGATCCGGTAGCCGACCGGCAGCGTCGCGCGAATCTGGCTCAACGCCTTGTCGACGGCGTGGGTGACGTCGATGCCTTGCGCGCCCGGCGCGACGTCGGACTGCACGGTGATCGTCGGTTGACGGTCGCGCTCCCAGATCACGCCATATTCCAGGTCGTTGCGCAGATGGCCGAGCGTGCCGAGCGGCACCGGGCCGTTCGGCGTCGGCACGGCCAGCGTGACCAGTTGCGCGGGGTCGACGCGTTCGGCTTTCGGCGCGCGCAGATCGACGCTGATCAGCTTGTCGCGTTCGCGGTACTGCGTGACCGTGTAACCGGAGAGCGTCATCGCGAGGAAACTGGAGATGTCCTCCGAACTCACGCCGAGTTCGCGCGCCTTCTTCTGATCGACTTCGAAGCGCACCGAGCGCTCGGCGGGTTCGTCCCAATCGAACTGGACGCCGCGGGTGCCGGGATTGGCGCGCATCGTCGCGGCGACGCGTTCGGCGATCGAGCGCACGGTGGCGATGTCGTCGCCGCTCACGCGGAATTGCACCGGATAGCCGACCGGCGGCCCATTCTCGAGGCGCGAAAGGCGCGTGCGGATCGCGGGGAATTTGTTGCGCAATTCGGGTTCGAGCCACTGCGCGAGTTTCTCGCGATCCTTCACCGACTTCGCGGTGATCACAAACTGCGCGAAGTTCGGCTGCTGCAATTGCTGGTCGAGCGGCAGATAGAAACGCGGCGCGCCGCTGCCGACGAAGTCCACCGTATGATCGATTTCCGGCCGGCCCACGAGGGCTTTTTCAAGCCGCTGCGCCTGGCGCAGCGTCGCTTCGAACGACGCGCCTTCGGGCAGGCGCACGTCCACCAGCAACTCGGGACGGTCCGAACTCGGGAAGAACTGCTGAGGCACCAGCGTGAAGCCCGCCATCGCGAGGATGAACAGCACGACCGTGATCGCCAGCACGACGAAGCGACGCTCGATGCACCAGGTGATCCAGCCACGCAGACGCGTATAAAAACGCGTGTCGTAGATGTCATGCTCGTGATCGTCCGCTTCGTGTTCGTGGCGTTTGCGCTCGGGCAGCAGGTGATAGCCGAGCAGCGGAATCAGCACGACCGCCGCGAGCCACGACGCGATCAGCGCGATCGCCGACACTTCGAAAATCGAGCGCGTGTATTCGCCGGTGCTCGACTTGGCCAATGCGATCGGCAGGAAGCCCGACACGGTCACGAGCGTGCCGGTGAGCATCGGAAACGCGGTACTGGTGTACGCAAAAGCCGCCGCGCGCGTGCGGTTCCAGCCTTGCTCCAGTTTCACCGCCATCATTTCGACCGCGATGATCGCATCGTCGACGAGGAGGCCCAAGGCCAGCACCAGCGTGCCGAGCGACACCTTGTGCAGCCCGATGTCGAACAGATACATGCACAGTGCGGTGACGGCGAGCACCACCGGTATCGAGATCACGACCACCATGCCGGTGCGCACGCCCAAAGAAATGAGGCTCACCACCAGCACGATCGCGATCGCTTCGGCCACGGCTTCGAGAAAGTCGTCGACGGAGCGTGCGACCGCGTGCGGCATGCTCGACACTTCCGCCAGTTGCAAGCCGGCGGGCAGAGACGCGCGCAGTTTCACCATATCCTGATCGAGCGCCTTGCCCAAGCGGATCACGTCGCCGCCCGGCTGCATCGTCACGCCGATGCCGAGCACCGCCTTGCCGCCGGAGCGCATTTGCGTGGTGACGGGATCATCGTAGCCGCGCTTGATCGTGGCGATGTCGCCGAGACGGAACGAGCGGTTGTTGATGCGGATCAGCGTGTCGGCGAGCGCGGCGACGTCCTTGAACTGGCCGGTGGGGCGCACGAACACGCGGTCGTCGGTGGTGGTCAGCGTGCCGGCTTGCGAGACGCTGTTCTGCGAGTTGATCGCCTGGCCGAGCTGCTGCGGCGAAATGCCGAGGCGCGTGAGTTGCGTGTTGGCGATTTCGATGTAGATATGCTGATCCGGATCGCCGAAGTAATCGACCTTGCCGACGCCCGGCACGCGCAGCAGCACCGTGCGCAACTGGTCCGCGTAATCGTGCAGTTGCGCGGCGGAAAAGCCGTCGCCCTCGAGCGTGTAGATGTTGGTGTAGACGTCGCCGAATTCGTCGTTGAAGAACGGCCCTTGAATGCCTTGCGGCAAGGTCGCCGCAATGTCGCCGACTTTCTTGCGCACCTGATACCAGGTTTCGGGCACGTCCTTGACCGGCGCCGAGTCTTTCATCGAAAAGAACATCAGCGATTCGCCGGGGCGCGAGTAGCTGCGCACGAAATCGATCGCGGGCGTCTCCTGCAATTTGCGGCCGATGCGGTCGGTCACCTGTTCCTGCACCTGGCGCGCGGTGGCGCCGGGCCAGAACGTGCGGATCACCATTACGCGGAACGTGAAGGGCGGGTCTTCGGATTGCGCGAGCCGCGTGTAGGCGAGGATGCCGAACGCGGTGGAGAGCGCGATCAGGAAGACGACCAGCGCCTGATGGCGCAGCGCCCATGCGGACAGATTGAAGCGTCCCTCTTCAAGCGCGGTGCTCATGAAGCGAAGTCCTCGGGATGCAGCGGCGCGATCGCGCGGACTTTCTCGCCGGCGGTCACCGTATGCACGCCTTGCAGCACGACGCGTTCGCCGTCCTTGAGCCCCCCGCCGATCACGATCGTGCGCTCGTTGTAGCGCGTGACGGTGACGCGGCGCAGTTCCAGCGTATCGCCGCCGCCCGACGCGTTATCCGCGGCGCGCACGACCCACACGGCGGGCTCGGCGCCGTTGTGGAACAGCGCGGTAGCCGGCACGGTGAAGGAACTGCTCTGATTCGCCGGGCTGTTCGCAGGCGAACTGGAGATCGCGATGTCGGCGGTCATGCCGAGGCGCACGTCCGGACCGGGGTTCTCGAGCGTGAGCCTGGCGCGGTAGGTGCGGCTTTGCGGGTCGGCTGCCGGCGACAGTTCGCGCACGCGCGCGGTGAAGCTGCGCCCCGGCAACGCGGCCAGTGTGACCTTGGCCGTTTGTCCGACCGCGAGCGAGGCCAGCGCGCTTTCCGGCACGTCGCAGACCACGTCGACGTCGCCGCTCCACGCCAGGTTGTAGACAGCCTGGCCCGCGGATACGTTCTGGCCGGTGTCGGCCTGTTCGGCAGTGATCACGCCAGCGTGATCGGCGACGAGCGTGGTGTACTGCAGCTGATCTTTCGACAACGCCGCCTGCTGCGCGGCCTGGTCGCGCTGCGCGGCGGCGGACGCGTAGGCATTGGTGGTCTGTTCGAGCTGTGCGGGCGCGATCAGGTTTTCTTTCGCCTGCGCCTGGTCGCGATCGAGCTGCTGCCTGGCATACACGAGGCTGTGCTGCGCGGCGGCGAGTTGAGCCTGTGCGCTGGCCGCGTTCTTTTGCGCGTCCGCCGGATCGAGCCGGGCGACGATCTGACCGTTCTTCACCACGTCGCCCAGGCGCACGCGCCGCTCGATGATCTTGCCGCCGACGCGAAACGACAGCGGCGTCGAATAGCGCGCCTGCACTTCGCCGGGCAACGACGCCGCCGGCGCCGCATTGCCGTCGGCATGCACGGCGACGGCGACCACCGGGCGCGGCGCGGGCGCGCCCGCTTCTTTCTTCGAGCAAGCGGCCAGCGTGGCCAAGGCGGCGAGCGCAAGAGCGAAGCCTGCGCGGCGCAGGCGCGCGGAACGGACAAACTGATGTGACTGCTGGCGCATCGCTGACGATGCGGGAGGACCGGGACGCTTCACAATTACCCCAACTGGAGACGGCGAACGAACACGGCAAGCCGCAGCGGCCCGCCAGCGTGGACGCGCGGGCCGAATTATGCAAATGGCATACGCATCCGACTTAGGATGGTGAATCGCATTCTAATACACACCTGTATTTGAATGTAGACATGAATTCAAATTCTTTTCGGTGCTAGACTTGCGCCCATGAAACGGCAACGACTCACACGGGAGCAAAGCAAAGACCAGACGCGCCAGCGTCTGCTCGACGCTGCGCAGGCGATTTTCATGAAGAAAGGCTTTGTCGCGGCAAGTGTCGAGGACATTGCGGCTGCGGCGGGCTATACGCGCGGTGCGTTCTATTCGAACTTCCGCAGCAAGAGCGAATTGTTTCTCGAACTACTGCGGCGGGATCACGAGGCGATGCAGGCGGGATTGCACGCGATCTTCGAAAACGCGGCCTCGCGCGACGAAATGGAAGCGCGCGTGCTGCACTACTACAGCAGCCTGCATCGCGAGAACAAGTGCTTCCTGCTGTGGGTGGAGGCGAAGCTGCTGGCCGTGCGCGACGGCCGCTTCCGGATACGCTTTAACGCGTTCATGCACGAGAAGCTCGAACAGCTGAGCGCGTACATCCGCGAATTTTCGGCGCGTGTCGGCACGCCGCTATTGCTGCCTGCGGAGGCGCTGGCGATGGGCTTGATGGGTTTATGCGACGGCGTGCAGTTCTTCTACACGGTCGACCCGCAGAACGTGCCGGCGGAGATGGCCGAAACGGTGCTGGCGGGATTTTTCGCGCGGGTGGTGTTCGGGCGCGACGCGTGATCCGCGCAGTCCGATCTGTTGCGAATGCGACGGATCAGTTGGTCGGCAACTGCGCGCAAGCATCCGCGACCGGCGTGGCGCAGACAAACGAATACTGGCCGCTGTAGCGCAGCACTTCCTTGCCGGCGTGCAGCACAACCTGAATGTCCGGGCAGCGCTCATAAGCGATAAAGGCTGAACAGGCCACGGCGGACCAGCAGACCAGCGAAAACGCGATTTTTTCGAAAAGCTGAAAACGATGTGGCATAGCGATTAATTTCCTTTCGGGCGCTATGTTACCAGCATCTAAGGGTTTATACCTAGTTAAAAATCCTCAATAAGCCTCGCAACAGTGACGCGAGCGCCTCGGAAATCTGACCGGATTGTCATGTGCGGGTCAGGGTTGGGACATGGTCCGGCCGATACAATTGGTTCGTTGGGCAAACCCGCGCGCGCCTTGCCGCGCGGGGCGATACAGGCGGCAGCGTTGCGCCGGCCCGGCGTTACCGAGGCAGGAGTCGTCCCATGAATCAATTGCAATCGATGCGCGTGTTCGTCAAGGTCGCCGATCTGGGCAGTTTCGTCCGCGCGGCGGGCATGCTGGATCTTTCCACCGCCGTCGTCACGCGTCATGTTGCCGATCTGGAAGCGCGCCTCGGCACGCGCCTGCTCAATCGCACCACGCGCCGTCTGGCGCTGACCGAGTCCGGCGCGGCTTATCTGGAGCGCGTGCGCTCCATTCTCGACGACCTCGACGGCGTCGAGCAGATGGTGGTGGCGCGCAATCACGAACCGGTCGGCACCTTGCGCATCGTCGCGCCGGTGGTGTTCGGGCTGCATAGTCTCGCGCCGGTGGTGCAGTCGTACGCCGCGCGCTATCCGGACGTGATGCCGGACGTCACGCTCGCGGATCGCCACGTCGATCTGGTCGAAGAGGGTTTCGACGTCGGCATTCTGGTCGCGCGGCCCATGCGCAGCGCGAGCATCGTCACGCGGCGGCTGACCACGGGCCACATGACGGTCTGCGCAACGCCCGCCTATCTGGCGCGGCACGGCACGCCCACACGCCCCGAGCATCTGCTGGAGCATCCGTGTCTGAGCCGGCCGGCGGAGCAGGGCGGCGACGAGCGGGTGTTCACCGGGCCGGACGGCGAAGTCCGCGTGCGGCCCACCAACGCGATCGCCGCGAACAATACGGAGATGCTGCGGCAGTTCGCGCTGCTGGGCATGGGGGTGGCGATTCTGCCGAGCTATCTGATCGGCCGGGATCTGGCGTCGGGGCGGCTCGTGCCGCTGCTGGGCGAGTACCGTTTGCCGCCGGTCGAAATCGCGATTGCGTATCCGAGCCGCTTTCACTTGCCGGCGAAGGTGCGCACCTTCATCGATCATCTCGTCGAGCATTTCCAGCAGGACGGACAGCCCACACACGCTTCGCGGACCTTGGCGCCGCGGCGTGCCGCTGCGGGCATGCCGGATTACGCCGACGGTCTGCCGGCGTCCGCTTTGCGGGGAGAAGAGGCGCGGCCACGGCCGTCGCACAAAGCTTCGCGCGGGCGAAGCGTGGCGGCGCCGTCGCCGGTTTGATGGGAGGGAGGCGTGGCGGTGCGCCGGTGAGCGTCAGCCGGCGCTGCCTGTCAGCGCGCTCGCAGCCGTGCCGGTCACGCCGAGCGACGCTTATCCGGCGAGCCCCGGCCCGTAATTGCTGCCGAGGAGACGCGTGACCGACGCAATGTCGGCGTAATCCTGTTCCGGCATGCCGTCGAGCATCGACAGCACCTCATTGCTCGCGCCGGCTTCGCGCGCGGCGTCGACCAGCGCGTCCTTATTGGTCGGAAACTGGATTTCGCTCAGAAGATCGGCGATCTGAAGGTCGATCGATTCGCCGGGAATAGCCGATGCGGTCATGCAAGCGCTCCTGGTTGGTCTTACTGTGCTGCTGGACGGAAATGGTGCCGTTAAGCGATGAGCAAGGCCGGCAGCCAATTCTCTGGACGCCGCCTCGATTCGACGCTCCACCTTCATCGCGTCATCAGGCTCGATTGTCGCGCGAACCGGCGCACAACGGTGCGCGCCGGTTCGCGGCTGATCGACACCGCCGAATGAGCACGCCAACTGAGCACGCCAACAGAGCACGGCCAACAGAGCACGGCCAACTGAGCTTGCCGTGTCAGGTCTGCAGATGCTCGTTCCGGCCGATGAAGCTGCGCTCGAGATGCCGTGACTTGGGCAATGCGATGTGTTCCCATCGGTTCGGGCGGTTGTCGTCCGTGGCGGCGACATCCGGCGCAGGCGGCGCGACAGGTGCCGCATTGGCGCGTTCGGCAAGGCTACCGGCGTTGGTGCTGTCCGGCGCGGTATGCGTTGGCGCGGCGAAACACGAGGCTGACAGCGTCACCATGATCAACAGCGTCGAGGTTTTCATCGCCCGACCTCCTAAGCTCATGCGGCGCTAACGAGTCAGCAAGTGCTGTGCCGTCCCCGCGTCGAAAGGAGGGCGCCAACTGCACGCGGCGCCGCGATTCGCGGCCGCGCGCATTTACCATGGTAGATGGCCAAATTCTGCAACGCGCCACGAACGTCAACAAAACGCTGTTGCGGATTCTCAAAACCCTTAGCGCAATACCTCGAACCGCGTCCACGGCCACGACGGCCGGTCGCGCATATAGCCGTTCAGCCAGTTCCACTGCGGATGCCGTTTCATGAACGCCTGAGCGTCGAACGGTCGCCCGCATGGATGCCCCCAACGCGCCGCGAACGCCATGTCACGAGCCATTTCGCTGTCGACGACCTTGCCGTCGTTGGCGCCCCACGGATTGAACGGCCCGTGGTCGGTGCCGCCGAAGCGCGCGTCGTCCAGTTCCAGATGCCCGCAGATGGTGCGTGAGCACGGGTTGTCGTTGCGGTCGAGATAAACGTCGTGATGATCGGCGATCATTTCCTTGGCGAGCTCGACGTCGATCTTGCCGCGATGCATGTCCTCCAGTTGCATGAAGCGCAGCCGCCGCGCGCCGTTCTTGCGCACGTCCGTATAGTCTTCGCCTTCGCCAAGGCATTCCTGGTTGCGGATCTTCAGATCGGTGGCGGTGTTGTAGCCGCTGTAGAAACCGTCCTTCGTGCTCTCGAAACCGGAATAGTGCAGCCCGAGTTCATAGCGCGCGATCTCGCCGGTTTTGACGTCGCCGAGCAGCCAGCTGTTCGCATAGCCGCCGTTGTTGGCGACCGCGAACATCTCGCACCATTCGCCGATGCTGTTCGCGTATTGCGACGCGCGCCGCGAGCGATAGAACTCCGGCGCGCCCGCCGCGTTGTAGCCGACAAAGTTGGAGATCGTGGTCTCGGTCACCATCAGCCCGGCGGCGGTGACCCAGAAGTCGGTGAGGCTGGAAATGCAGCCGGGCAAGCCTTGCATCAGAATGCGGTTGCCTTGATCCGGCACGATGTCGAACACGACGTTGAACGCGTCGCCCGCGGCATAGCGGTCCCACGAATTGTGCGCCATAGGCCGAGGCCCGGCTGCCGTTGCGCCGCGTGCGTCGGCCACCAGCTTTGCAGCAGATCCATGTAGCCGTTCCACGCCAGCACTTCGGCGAACGGCAACTGCGCGCCGTCGGCGATGCCCTGGATTTCGTCGGCGAATTCGGTGTCGAGTTTGTTGGCGAACTGCGAGGTCGCGGCGTCTACGAAGGTGTCGAAGTCTTCGCCGGTGTCCCATTTCGCGAGGTAGCGGGCGGTGTGGATCGCGTTCCGGATTTCCGTGGCGAGCAACTGGCCGTGCTGCTCGCCGCGGTCGTAGGGCTCGCCTTCGATATGCAGGAAAATCCAGCCCGCCTGGTCGCGGCGCACGGCATCGAGGGACGGTTCGCTCATCTTCGCTCCGATCGAAGGGCGGGCGTCTCGGTGCGCCCGTCCTGGCGTAACGCGCGCTGCGGGCTTTTCGTCGCGGCGTTTTCCCATTGTAGGGAATCTGCCGGGCTTTGCACGGCTGGCGCCGGAGTGTCGGCAGCGCACCGCGACGCGCCTGAACGCCCGAGCGCCCGCCTAGCGAGCCGGATTCATGCGGAAATACGCGTCGAGCAGCGAAGTCTTGTAGACCACGCCCGCGAGCGTCGGATGCGCGGCGCTTTCGATCACCGGCAGCCGCTCGCCCTGAAACGCCAGAAAGTGCTGCAACGCGACGCCGAGCGGCATATCGGGCGTGAGCACGTCGAAATGCGGCTGCAGATAATCGGCGGCCGTTTTCGTGGAGGTGTCGCGCTTATCGAGCAGATCGGAGGTGATGTCCTTGAGCGCGACCACGCCGAGAAACGCCCCCGACTCGTTGGCGACGTACAGATACTTCACCGGATACTCGAGGAACACGCGCGTCATGTCGTGCACGGTCGCGTTCGGCGGCACGACGGTTTCGGCTGGACGGATCAGCTCGCGCATCTGCGTCGCGCGCAGGCGCGTGCGCTCCTGTTCCTGCTGATTGCGGCGCAGCGTGATTTCGTACATTGACGTCTTGCCGATCGCGCGAGACACGAAATACGCGACCACGCATGACAGCATCAGCGGCAACACCACCTGATAGCTGAGCGTCATCTCGAAGATCATCAGGATCGCCATCAGCGGCGCCTGGGTGGCGCCGGCCAGAAACGCGCCCATGCCGACCATCGCGTACGCAAACGGCGCCGACGTGCCGTGCGGCCACAGCGCGTGCATGCCCTGGCCGAACAGCGAGCCGACCACCGCGCCGACGAAGAGCGTCGGCGTAAAGACGCCGCCGATCGCGCCCGAACCGGCGGTGGCCGCCGTCGCGATCAGCTTGAACAGCAGCACGACGACGAGCGCGCCCCACGTCCACGGCGAATGCAGGATCGAGTTGACCACGCTGTAGCCGTTGCCCCACACCTCGGGCGTCCACACCGACAGAATGCCGACCACCAGACCGCCGAGCGCGAGCCGAACGGGCAGCGGCAACGGCAGTTTGCGAAAGCCCGCCTTCGACGCGTCGAGCAGCCGCAGGAACTGCGGCGCGGCCGCGCCGCACAGCACGCCGAGTGCGACGAACAGCATGACCTCGACGCCCGTCACCGGCGGAAACACCGGCATCTCATACGGCGGCTTATAGCCGGCGAATTCGCGCATCGTGATGTTGGCGACCACCGCGGCGACCACCACGGGTCCGAAGCTTTCCATCGCAATCGAGCCGAGCACGATCTCGGTGACGAAAAACGCGCCCGCGATCGGCGCGTTGTACGCGGACGTGATCCCCGCCGCCGCGCCGCATGCCACCAGGAGACGCAGCCGCGACGGATCGAAATGCACCCAGCGTCCAATCAGCGATGCGGCGAGCGCCGCGAGTTGCACCATCGGTCCTTCGCGGCCGATCGAGCCGCCGCTCGAAATCGTGAACAGCGACGACACGCTGCGCCACAAACTCAGCTTCACCGGCACCACGCCGTCGCCGATCGCGACCGCTTCCATGTAGTCGATGTGATTGCATTTGTCCGCGTGACGCTGCGCGATCAGCAGAAAGAAACCCGCGATCAGACCGCCCGCGGCGGGCAGCCAGACACGCACCGTCCACGGCAGGCTGCGCGCCATTTCAACGAAGCTGCCGGACTTGCCGGCCACCGCGAATTGCAGCAGCGCGATGCCCTCGCGAAAGGCGATTGTCGCGAAGGCGCCCGCGACGCCCACCACCACCGACCAGACCAGCATCGTGTGGGCTTCCGAGAGACGGAACAGATTTTGGGCGCGGGTGCGCAGCTTCAGCAGAAATGAAAGCACGTCGGCGGGACAGGGCGTGAGAGGTGGTGGAAAAACGCGCACGGCAACAGCAGCGCGCCCGCTCTCGAAAGCGGGCGCGCTGCTGCGGCGGGTGGGCGAGAGAGGGCGGCGCGGGTCAAGCCGCCGCCTTGTCGAGTTCCGGGTAGTGCCGGAAGACGCACGCCTCGTTATGCTCGATGCGCCGCCCGGACTGCAGATACGCGGCGATGTTCGGCCGCTCGATCACGGCGTCGTGCAGCGCGGCGAGCCGCGGATAGTGTTTGCCGAAACGCTTCAGCGCATGCGGAAACGCGTACAGCAGACCGTCGATCAGCTGGAACATCGACAGGTCGACGTAGGTGAGCGCGTCGCCCACCATGAAGGTGTCGCCGGCCGGATTCTGTTTCAGCACGCGCTCGAAGTACTTCATGAACTTCGGAATCCGGTTGTCGATGAAGTCGTGCGCGCGCAGCTTGGCCGCGTCCTTCTGGTCCTCGTAGTAGAGGTTGCTGGCGAGCGGGTGATGCGTGTCGTGCGCTTCGGTGACCACGTCGGCGATCGTCAATTGCAGGCCGTTGGCGACGTAGCGCAGGCTTTCCACCGAAGGCGCGAGGTTGAGCCTCGGACCCAGGTAGAACAGGATGTTGGCGGTCTGCGTGATCACCAGATCGCCGTCTTTCAGAAACGGCGGCGCGAACGGCGGATACGGTTCGTCGCGGCTCTTCATTACCGCCATCATCGCGCTCGTGCCGAGGCCCTCGGATGGTTCGCCGCGCGCCACTTCCACATAGTCGGCGCCGGCTTCTTCCAGTGCGAGCCGCACGAATTCGCCGCGGCCTTGCAGGCCGTCCCAATAATAAAGTTCCAGGCTCATCGATCGATCCTCATTCCGGTTGCATGAACGGGTTGCATGAGTAGGTAACGTCAGCAACCAGTATGCCGTGCGAGCGCGCCGGATGGTTCTCCTGAATGCGCAAAACCCCGCACGCGGCGGGGTGGATTTGAAGACGAGGGCGGCTTAGCCGAGCAGGTGCTGGACAGTCCATGTGATTCCCAGTCCGCCGGCGATCAGCCATACATACAAAATGAAACCGGTGATCAGCGCGCGGGGGCCGGCCTGACGAATCTGCGAGATGCGCGTCTCGATGCCGAGCGCGGTCATGGCCATCGTCAATGCGAAAGTGTCGAGCGTGTTGAGCGTGCTGGTCGCGGTTTCCGGCAGCACGTGCAGCGAGTTGATCACGACGAAGGCGAGAAACCCGAGCGCGAACCAGGGTATCGCCAGCTTGCGCGGGGCGTGCTGCCTGCCGTCATCCGCCGTTGCGGTAGCTGCCGCGCCGCGCGCCGTCCGGTTCACCCACATGCCGACCATCAGCAGCACCGGCACCAGCAGCATCACGCGGGTCATCTTGACGATGGTGGCGATGTGCGTCGCTTCCGGGCTCACGTTGCTGGCCGCGCCGACCACTTGCGCCACCTCATGGATCGTGCCGCCGAAGAACAGCCCCGCGCCGACCGTGTCCAGATGCAGCCAGCCTGCCTTGAACAGCACCGGGTAGAGGAACATCGAGAGCGTGCCGAACAGCACGACGCTGCCCACGGCCATCGCGCTCTTGTGCGGCTTGGATTGCAGCGTCGACTCGAAGGCGAGCACGGCGGCCGCGCCGCAGATCGCGCTGCCCGCGGCCGTCAGCAGGGCCGTGTCGCGGTCGAGCTTCATGATTTTCATGCCGGCCCACGTGCCGATCACGAGCGTGCTCACGACGATCAGCACCGATTCCGCAAGCCCCGGCAAGCCGACCTGAGCGATTTCCTGCAGACTCACGCGCAGCCCGAAGAACGCCACCGCGATGCGCAGGAGCTTGCGCGCCGAAAAGTTGACGCCGGCTGCCCAGCTTTCGGGCATGCCGTCGCGCAGCGCATTGCCGTAAATGGCGCCCGCCACGATGCCGACGATCAGCGGACTGAGCCCCAAACCGGCGATAGCCGGAATCGACGCGATGCGGGTCACGGCGGCGGCGAAGAGCGCGACGAAAAGGATGCCATTGAGCTGACCGCGGGTGGAAGACCCGGCGGGCGTGGTGGAAGCGGTGAGATGAGCGATGGTCATGGCGCAGTCCTATATGACTGACTTGATTCGATGGGCCTAATCCTAGATTAGATATATCGATATGAAAAATCGTGATTTAGGATGTAAAGTATCGGTTGATCCGATATTTATGCCGCCATGACCCCCGACCAACTTATAACGTTCGCCGCCGTCGCCGAGCATCGCAACATTAGCCGGGCGGCTGTCGCATTGCATTTGTCGCAGCCGGCGGTGTCCGGGCAATTGCGGCAGTTGCAGGACGAATTCGGCGAACCGCTCTATCAGCGCGACGGCCGCGGGGTGCGCCTCACGCCCGCCGGCGAGCAACTCGCGAGCTATGCCGCGCGGTTGCGCGACATCTGGCGGCAGGCGCACGCCTACCGCGACGCCTTGCGCGGCCTCGAGCAAGGCACGTTGCGGATCGGCGCGAGCACCACGCCGGCGAGCTATCTGCTGCCGTACCTGATCGCCGACTTCCACCGCCACTATCCGGACGTCACGCTGCATACCGCCCACGGCAACACCACCGAGATCGTCAGCGCGCTCGGCTCGGTGGATATCGCGATGATCGAAGGGCCGGTCGGCGCGGATCTGCCGCCAGACACCGCGGTGCACGCGTGGCGCGAGGACGAGATCGTCGCGATCATGCCGCGCTCGCATCCATTGGCGCAGGCGGGCGGCGCGGGCATCGAAAGCGGGCGGGCCGAACTGGCGGCCTTCGGCGCGTATCCGCTGGTCTTGCGCGAGGCCGGGTCGGGTGTGCGGCAGATCGTTGAGCGGGCGTTCGCGCGCGCGGGCGTGCCGATGCGGGTGGCGCTCGAGATCGCCGGGGTCGAGGGCGTGAAGGAGGCGGTGCGGGCCGGCATGGGCATCGGCTTCGTCTCGGCCATGTCGATGCGGCACGAAAACGGCGCGTTGTGTCTGTGCTCGCTGAGCCCGGAGCCGCTGACCAGGCGGTTGTCGATCCTCGTGCCTCATGCGAGCGCGCCGTCGCGGGTGGTCGAGCAGTTTCTGGCGCTGTGTCTCGCGGATGGGGCATGAAGCGCCGGCGAGGCGGCGTTTCCACGGCGTCCTGGCGGTCAACCGCAAACACTCGCTCCGCCGGCATCCGCTAGCCATGCCACGTTCGCCTGGGGATTTCCTCTATGGTGCACGACCCCGGCCTCGGCGCACTATTCGGGCATCCAAGCGCCGCGGCGCTTTTTTTCGAAACGCACTTGGAACCGGTTCCAAGTGCCGATCATGAGACAGGATTGGGTAAATTCGACATGGCTGACGCAGTTGACGTGGTGATCGTCGCGAGCGCCTTCGGCATGGAAGCGGTCCGCACGGGCGGTCATCTGAAATGGGCCGACGCGAGCAAACGGGCCGGCGCGGCGGGCTTCGAGGTGCGCCGCGAACTGTTTTCCGACGAGGCCGACGCAGCGCCGCACGCGTTGCGCGCGCTCGGCAGGCAGATTGCCGAACTGGGCTTGTGGCCGGTCTACTCGACGCCGGCTTCGCTCTACACGACGGACGGCAAGCTCGACGCCGACGCGCTGCGCGTCTCGGTGGAAGAAGCGATCGCGCTGGGCGCGCGCTTCGTCAAGTTGCAGCTCGGCGGTTTCGCCGCCGAGGCCAACGCCGCTGTGATCGCCGATCACATGCGTTGCGCGGACGTGCGGCTCGTCGTCGAAAACGGGCAATTGGCGGAAGGCGGGTCGCTCGCGCAGTTCGTCGGCCTATTCGATGCGTTGGCGCAGGAAGGCCATGCGGACGTGCTCGGCATGACTTTCGACATCGGCAACTGGGCGTGGCGCGGCGTCGCGCCGCTCGATGCCGCCGGGCCGCTCGCGGCGCACGTCGAATACATCCATTGCAAGACGGCGGTGGGTGAAGGCGCGCGGCGCTTTCCCGCCGCTCCCGCCGCCGGCGACACGCAGTTCGCCGCGGTGCTCGACAACCTGCCGCGCCATGTGCCGCGCGGTATCGAATTTCCGTTCGATACGAGCCGTATCGATGCGGACGCGGCGCACTACGTCGCATGGCTGGCCGCCGCGTAAGCGGTACGTAGGGCCTGAGAGAGCAGCAGGACGCAAAAAGCGCGCGGCGGAAAGTACGCGGCAAGTGCGCAGGCAGTGAGAGCGCACACAAGGAAGCACGCGCCCAGAAGCACACAAAAAGACACCCCAAAGCGAACACCCCAGGCACCACCCCCGATCCAGCACTCAGAGGACCACGCAGGAGCGAAGCATGAGCAAGACACGCGCAGCACTCGACGTCATCACCTACGGTGAAGCGATGGCCATGTTCGTGGCCGCCGAAATCGGCCCGCTCGCCGGCGTCGGACAGTTCACCAAACGCGTCGCGGGCGCCGATCTGAACGTGGCGATCGGTCTTTCCAGACTGGGCTTCGGGGTCGGCTGGATGAGCCGCGTCGGCAACGATTCGTTCGGCCAGTACGTGCGCGACACATTGACGAAAGAAGGCATCGACCAACGCTGCGTCACGACCGACGAGCGCTACCCGACCGGCTTCCAGCTCAAGTCGAAAACCGACGACGGCACCGATCCGGCGGTCGAGTACTTCCCTGACGTGCGTGGCGCCGGCGATCTCCGCGAGCTCGCGCGAACTCGCCTTCCATCTGGTGCGTGAAATGCGTGCGGCCGGCAAGACGATTTCCTTCGACCCGAACCTGCGTCCGACGCTGTGGCCCTCGCGCGCGGCGATGGTCGAAGGTTTGAACGCGCTGGCGGCATGGGCCGACTGGGTGCTGCCCGGCATCGGCGAGGGCGAGATCCTGACCGGCTACACGCAGCCGGACGACATCGCGAAGTTCTATCTCGACCGGGGCGCGCGCGGCGTGATCGTCAAGCTCGGCGCGCAAGGCGCGTACTTCCGCACCGCCGACGATGCCGCCGTGATCGCCTGTGAACCGGTCACGAACGTGGTGGACACGGTCGGCGCGGGCGATGGCTTCGCCGTCGGCGTGATCAGCGCGCTGCTCGAAGGCAAGCCGCTGCCGCAAGCGGTGGCGCGCGGCAACCGCATCGGCGCGCTGGCGATCCAGGTGATCGGCGATTCCGAAGGCCTGCCGACGCGCGCCGAACTCGACGCGCTCGAACTTGCCGACGTGCCGCACATCGCCAACGCGGCGTGAGCGCTTTGAAAACCAGCGTTCAGCAAAGCCGCTCGATAACAGCAAGAGCGCCCGCACGGCGCCGTATGACAACCGTTCATCATTGTTTCGGGAAGCCGTAAAAGGAGACACCCATGACTTCATCGCTTGCGATTCGCCGTTGGTGGACGATCATGCCGATCGTTTTCATCACATATAGCCTCGCTTATCTCGACCGCGCCAACTACGGTTTCGCGGCCGCCGCCGGCATCAACCAGGACCTCGGCATCAGCAAGGGACTGTCGTCGCTGATCGGCGCGCTGTTCTTCCTCGGCTACTTCTTCTTCCAGATTCCGGGCGCGATCTACGCGGAACGCCGCAGCGTCAAGAAGCTCGTGTTCTGGAGCCTCGTCCTGTGGGGCGGCTGCGCGGCGCTCACCGGCATGGTCAGCAATATTCCGTCGCTGATGGTGATCCGCTTCGTGCTCGGCGTGGTCGAAGCCGCCGTGATGCCGGCGATGCTGATCTTCATCAGCAACTGGTTCACGAAGAGCGAGCGCTCGCGCGCCAACACCTTCCTGATCCTCGGCAATCCGGTGACGGTGCTGTGGATGTCGGTGGTGTCCGGTTATCTGGTGCATTCGTTCGGCTGGCGTCACATGTTCATCGCCGAAGGCGTGCCCGCGATCCTGTGGGCCGTGTGCTGGTGGTTTATCGTGCAGGACAAGCCGCAGCAGGTCTCGTGGCTCACGCCGCAGCAGAAGGCCGATCTCGCCGAAACGCTGCGCGCCGAGCAGGCCGCGATCAAACCCATGCGCAATTACGGCGAAGCGTTCCGCTCGCCGGCGGTGATCAAGCTGTGCGCGCAATATTTCTGCTGGAGCATCGGCGTGTATGGTTTCGTGCTGTGGCTGCCGTCGATTCTGAAGAACGGTTCGACGCTCGGCATGGTCGAAACCGGTTGGCTTTCGGCGCTGCCGTATCTGGCCGCGACGATCGCGATGCTTGCAGCTTCGTGGGCATCGGATAAACTCAACCGCCGCAGAGTGTTCGTCTGGCCGTTCCTGCTGATCGGCGCGGTCGCGTTCGCCGCTTCGTATGCGCTCGGCTCCACGCATTTCTGGCTGTCGTACGCGCTGCTGGTGATCGCCGGCGCCGCGATGTACGCGCCTTACGGCCCGTTCTTCGCGATCGTGCCCGAGTTGCTGCCGAAGAACGTCGCGGGCGGCGCGATGGCGCTGATCAACAGCATGGGCGCGCTGGGTTCGTTCGTCGGCTCGTATATGGTCGGCTATCTGAACGGCGCGACCGGTTCGCCCGCGGCATCGTATGCGTTCATGAGCGTGGCGTTGATCGCCGCGGTGATCCTGACGCTGGCCGTCAAACCGCAGCCGCTCACCAAGACGCCCACGCTCGCCACACCATTGCAAGGAAAATAAGCTGATGAAGAAGATCGTCGCCTGGAAATCGCTGCCCGAGGATGTGCTCGCGTATCTGCAACAGCATGCGCAAGTGGTGCAGGTCGACCCCGCGCGGCACGACGCGTTCATTGCCGCGCTGCGCGACGCGGACGGCGGCATCGGTTCGAGCGTGAAGATCACGCCGGCGATGCTCGAAGGCGCGAGCCGGCTGAAGGCCTTGTCGACCATCTCGGTCGGCTTCGACCAGTTCGACGTCGCGGATCTCACGCGGCGCGGCATCGTGCTCACGCACACGCCGGACGTGTTGACCGAATCCACCGCCGACACGGTCTTCTCGCTGATTCTGGCATCGGCGCGCCGGGTGGTCGAACTCGCGGACTGGGTGAAGGCCGGGCAGTGGAAGCAAAGCATCGGCCCGGCGCATTTCGGCGTGGACGTGCAGGGCAAGACACTCGGCATCGTCGGGCTGGGACGCATCGGCGGCGCGGTCGCGCGGCGGGCGGCGCTCGGCTTCAACATGAAGGTGCTGTACACGAACCGCAGTGCGAATCCGCAGGGCGAAGAGGCCTACGGCGCGCGGCGCGTCGAATTGGCGGAGCTGCTTGCCAGCGCCGACTTCGTCTGCCTGCAAGTGCCTCTGACGCCCGAGACGAAGCACATGATCGGCGCGGCCGAACTCAAATCGATGAAACGGAGCGCAATCCTGATCAACGCCTCGCGCGGCGCGACCGTCGACGAAAACGCGTTGATCGAGGCGCTGCGAGACGGCACGATTCATGGCGCGGGTCTCGACGTGTTCGAGACCGAACCGCTGCCGGCCGATTCGCCGTTGCTGACAATGCCGAACGTGGTCGCGTTGCCGCACATCGGCTCGGCGACTCACGAGACGCGTCATGCGATGGCGCGCAACGCGGCGGAAAACCTCGTCGCCGCGCTCGACGGCACGCTCGCGACGAACATCGTCAACCGCGAAGTACTGCGCAAGTGAGGCGGTCATGAACTCGGCGCCGCTCGCCACGCCGCGCCGCGCGACGATCACCGACGTCGCGCGCGAAGCCGGCACCGGCAAGACCAGCATCTCGCGCTATCTGAACGGCGAGATGAGCGTGTTGTCGCCCGAGTTGCGCGCGCGCATCGAGGCGGCGATCGAACGGCTCGACTATCAGCCGAACCAGATGGCGCGCGGTCTGAAGCGTGGTCGCAACCGGCTGATCGGCATGCTGCTCGCCGACCTCACGAACCCTTACACGGTCGAGGTGCTGCAAGGCGCGGAAGCGGCCTGTCACGCGCTCGGCTTGATGCCGCTGATTTGCCACGCGGCGAACGAAGTCGAAATGGAGCGGCGCTATCTGCAACTGCTCACCACCTATCGGGTGGAAGGCGTGATCGTCAACGCGCTCGGCGTGCGCGAGGAAACGCTGCGGCCGGTGGGCGGCGGCGGGATTCCGGCGGTGCTGGTGGACCGTTCGGTGGAAGGGCTCGTCGCCGATATGGTCGGGCTGGACAACCGGGCGGCGGCCGAACTCGGCACGCGGCATCTGCTCGATAGCGGCTTCGACGAGATCTGGTTTGTCGTGCAGCCTTTCGAACAGGTCAGCTCGCGGCAACTGCGCGAGGCGGCGTTTCGCGAGGTGATGGGCGCGCAGGGTGAGTGGAGTGCGGAGGGCGGTAAAGGCGGAGGCGCCGCACGCGCCAACAGCCGCGCGCGCGGGCATACGCTGGTGCTGAATCTTGCGGATTCCGCCGCGGTCGAACGCAGCCTTGCCGAGCTCGACCGCGCGATCGACGCGGCCGGGGATCCAAACAGCGCGTCAAACAGCACCCCAAGCAACGCCCCAGGCAACGCCGGACGCATCGCCCTGTTCGCGGCGAACGCGCCGGTCGCGCTATGCCTCGCCTTGCACCTGAAAGCGCGTTACGGCGCCGGCTGGCAATCACGCGTCGCGCTGCTTTCCATCGAGGACCCCGACTGGGCCGAATTGACCGGCGTCACGACCATCCGCCAGCCCACTTACGAGATCGGCTACCGCGCGGTCGAGTTCCTGCACGAGCGTATCGAAGGTGTTCAAACCACCGCGCGCGACTGCCTTTTGCCGGGCGAATTGATCGTCCGCGCCTCGACTTTGCGCTGACTTCGCGCTGATCTGCGATCATTCGGGCTGCGGCGCGCAGCGGGTGCGCGCCGGTCATCGCAAGGAAACTCATGGTTGTTGCACCGCTTACCCTCTCGAGCCTCGCCGTCGCGACGCTGCTGGTCGCCGCTTTACCGTTCCTGATCTACCGCCGTCTGCGCCGGCCGCTTGCGTTGAAACCGCGCGACGCGATCACCGGCATCGCCGTGTTCGCGCTCTTCGCGATGGTGATCGAGCGCGCGCTGAACGACTACGTGCTGCACCGGAACGAGGCGACGGCCACCTTCCTGTCGAATCCGCTTGCCTTCGTGGTGTACGGCGCGCTGGCCGCGGGCATTTGCGAGGAAGTGGGGCGCTTCATCGGCATGCGCCTCCTGCTCAGGCGCGCTGCGGCGAAACCCGCCTCCACGGCGGACGCCGGCGACGGCACCGCGCTCACCTACGGCCTCGGCCACGGCGGCGCGGAAGCGTGGCTCGTCGGCGTGCTGGTGCAGATTCAATGGATCCTGTTCGCGGTGTTCGAAAACCGCGGCGAGCTGGACGGCTACCTGAGCAACCTGCCGACCGATTCGTTGATGCGCATCCACCTCATTCTCGCGAGCCTGACGCCGCAGACGGCCGGCATTTTCGCGCTCGAACGCGTGGCCGCGCTGGTGTTCCAGATCGGCTTGTCGGTGCTGATGTGGCGCGGGCTGCGGGCGGGCTGTCGCGGGATTTTGCCGCTCGCCATCGTTCTGCATGCGCTGGTGGACGTGCCCGCCGCGCTGTTCCAGGCGCAACTCGTGCCGCTCGCGGCGGTGGACGGTATCTATGCGCTGAGCGCGCTGGTTGTCGCTGGACTGTTGTTCAGAACGTTCCGGCGTCCGCCGGCGGCTGCATGACCCAGCCGGGCGCGTTAAGTCTCGTCGGCCGTTCTCTACGATCGGCGGATTCTCCAGGATCACCTTTCGGCACAACTCATGGAAGCTTACCAATACGACTGCGCGAATCCCGAGTTCGAGGAATTGGCGCGCGTGATCAGCGATCTTTTTCCCGAGCAGACGCAGTTCATCCAGCGCGCGGCAGAAGACGGCACGCCGACGCTGGCGATTCACTGGGTGGCGATGCGTTTCGGCGCGGCCGCGCGCCGCATTGTGATGACCGTGGTGATCGCGCCGGCCGCGTGGGCGCGTTATCGCGCGTTGCCTGCGCGGCTGCGCGGCCGCAGTTTTGCGGTGCTGCGCGCGTATGTCGAAGCGAGCATCGGCTCGCTCGAGGAGCAGTATGCGAACGGCGAAGCGGTGCCGCGCGACGTCACCGTCGATCTCGGCGACGAGTTTGCTTGAAGCTGGCTTAGGGCGCTCGGTGCTGGCGCCGTTGGCTTAATGCAGCGAACGCGGCTGCGTGTGCGGCGCGACCCGGAGCACGGTGCCTTGAGCCAAGGCAATAGCGGATTCGACTGCGCTTACGCTTAGCCGGCGGCCAATCAATCCGCGAGCCGGTAGACCTTCGCGAAGCGGGCGGCCTGCACGACGCCGTAGTCGCCGGGCGCGTATTGCATGATCCAGTCGCCGGCGGCACCGTGCAGCACGTCGCCACCGTCCGCTGAACGGGTGAGCGAGAACGCTTCATTCATCTGTTTGGCGAGGACGATGGCGGGGCGGTTGCGGTATGCGCCCGGCTCGCCGTGCGAGACGCCAGCTTCGGCGGGGACGTATTTGACGTCGAAGCGCTCGCGCGAGACAACCCAGCGGTCGCCGGTCGATCCGGTGATCAGCGCGTCGCCGCGGGCATAACGGTTAGGGCCTTCCAGGCTCATCAATTCGCCTTCGGCGGCGGCGAATTCGACGCTCACCGTTTCGTCCTTGACGACACGGCGGGTGTTTGCATCTTTAGTCAGGTCGAGATTTTTGAGTTCGGTCATGAAGCGAGTGGATGTGGAGATGTTGACGGCGGCGCCGTGACAATCGCGTATCGAGGCCGCGTACTCGCATCATGCCAGATGCATCTTAAGACCGGTTTCTTTTGCCGTTGACGGCGGCATGGATGAGTCACGCGCAGCGCATGAACCCCGCGCCGCGCGCAAGCAAACCCTTACGGCTTCACCGCCGCGTCGCTCGCGGGCGCCGGCGCGGCTTTGCCGCCCTTGCCCTTGCCATGATGACGGCGGCCGCCGTCGACGCCGCCCGGCTGATGGAACGTCACGTCAGCCAGCTTCTTCTGTTCCGGCGAGAAGCTGTTGTACAGCGGATCGAACGCGTCGACCAGCTTCTTCATGCCGTCCGCATGCGCTTGCGCGATCGTCGCGTATTGCTTCATGTCGTCGAGCGCCGTCACGTTGGTGGCCGCTTTGCGCTGCTGGAACAATTGGCCCATCGTCTGGCCGTTGCCGCGCATCACGTCGGCGAATGCGTTCCACTGCGGCTCTTGCGCCGAGGTGATCTTCAATTGCGAGTGCAGGTAGGCGATGCGGTCTTCGACGTTGCGCTCATGGCCGCCCTTGGCGGCGGGCGCCGACGCGGCGGCGCTTGCCGGGGCCGAAGCCGAAGCCGGCGCCGAAGTTTGTGCGAATGCGCCGCTCATCGCGACTGCGGAGGCCAGCAGTACCAGTGTTTTTTTCATCGAAACTCCTGATGTCTATTCGAATTGGGACAAGGCGTACATGGCGAGCGGCCCGCCATGCGTCAGCCATAGCGACGCAAGGCGACCGGCTGCCCAGTTCGCCGTCGGCGCTATTAGTATCACGATATCCCTACAATGCGGCTCTTGTGCGACAAACGCTTACAACCGAAACGAACAGGAAATAGCGGGTGGATAAATTCGTCAGCATGGAAATTTTCGTCGCCGTGGTCGAGGCGGGCAGCTTGACCGCGGCCGCCGAGCGCTTCGACATTTCGTCGGCGATGGTGGGCAAGCACATCCGTTCGCTCGAAACCCGGCTGGCGACGCGGCTGCTGACTCGCACCACGCGCCGGCAAAGTCTGACGGAGATAGGCCGGCAGTATTATGAGCAATGCCGGCGCATTCTGGCGGACGTGCGGGCTGCCGAGTCGCTCGCCGAGGCGATGGCCGCGGCGCCGCGCGGCGTGCTGAAGGTGACGGTGCCGCTCACTTACGGCGTCGAGGTTTTTGCCCCGGCCATGACCGACTATCTGACCGCGTGGCCGGACATCACCCTTGAACTCGATCTGTCGAACCGCGTGATCGACCTGGTGGAAGAGGGCTTCGACGCATCGGTGCGGATCGGCCATTTGCCGGATTCGAGCTTTGTCGCGCGGCCGTTGAAGCCGTACCGGATGCGCGCGTGCGCGTCGCCCGCGTATCTGGCGCGCGCCGGCACGCCGCGCACGCCGGCCGATCTCGCGCATCACGAATGCCTGGGTTTTCTGCATTGGGGCCGCGAGGGCACGTGGCGGCTAGACGGCGAAACCGCCGGCGACAGCCCGCTGCGTGCCGGCCGGTTTCGCGCGAACAACGGCCAGGCGCTCAAGGTTGCCGCGTTGCGCGGCTTCGGGCTCGTGTTGCAGCCGGAGGCGCTGCTCGCGAAAGAGATCGCCAGCGGCGAGCTGGTGTCGGTGCTGGAAGATCATCTGCCCGAAGGCGCGCCCGTTCATCTGCTTTATCCGCGCGATCGCCGCGCCACGCCCAAGCTCACCAGCTTCATCGATTTCGTGATCGAGCGGTTCGGCGCGTGAGTGCGGATCGCGTGCCGCTTCATGCCGACGGTCTGGCGTACCGCGTCACCACATCGCCCCTCTAGCAATTGAAGACGCGCGATAATCCATTCCACCGTCGGCCAACCACTTCCTTATCCTCGATGAGACCTCCGCGCCTCGACCAACTCGACGACCTCGACCGCAACCTCGTTGCGCTGCTGCAAGCGAACGCCCGCGAAAACGTCGCCAATCTCGCGCGCCAGTTGGGCGTGGCGCGCACCACCGTCATCGCGCGCATCGCGCGGCTCGAGCGCAGCAACGTGATCGCGGGCTATAGCGTGCGGCTCGGCCAGGACGTGCTCGACTCGAGCATCTACGCGTACGTCGGGATCATCATCGCGCCGAGGCACGGGCCGGCGGTGCAGAAGCGTCTCGGCAAAATGCCCGAGGTGCAGTTGCTGTGCGCGGTGAGCGGCGAGTTCGACTACGTCGCCTGGCTGCGTGCGGATTCGCCCGATCGCCTCAACGATCTGCTCGATCAGATCGGCGGACTCGAAGGCGTTGAGCGGACCACGACCTCGATCATTCTCGCGCGCAAGATCGATCGCGGGATGGTCTGAGCGCAGCGGCCGGATTTTTACGTCGTTTTAATATGTTTTCGACATATCGACTGGCTGGCTCGTCATAACGTCGAAGTTCATGGTCATAACGCAGCATTTTGCGCGTATGAACTGTTTTTGCTTCTCCCTAAACTGTGTCTCAAGGGTTCAGCCCGACGGGCGCCGCGCCTCGCGCGCAGCGCACTGCCCAAGCTGGAGACAGCACACACAGAATGGGACCGGAGTAAGCGCTGAAGCGCCAACTCCGGTCGACCGCTCAGCATGGGACCGGAGTAGACGCTAAAGCGCCAACTCCGGTCGACAAAGGAGAAGCGCATGAAAGTTGCCATCGTTGGCGCAGGTTTGATCGGTCACACCATCGCCCATATGTTGCGCGAAACCGGCGATTACGATGTCGTCGCGTTCGACCGCGACCAGCACGCGCTCGATAAGCTTTCCGCCCAGGGCATTCCGACCCGCCGCGTGGATTCCGCCGATGCCGCCGCGCTGCGCGCCGCGATGCAAGGCTTCGATGCGCTCGTCAACGCGCTGCCGTATTACCTCGCGGTGAACGTGGCCTCCGCGGCCAAGGGCGCGGGCGTGCATTACTTCGATCTGACCGAGGACGTGCGCGCCACCCACGCGATCCGCGCGATCGCCGATGGCGCCGATCATGCCTTCATGCCGCAGTGCGGTCTCGCGCCGGGCTTCATCGGCATTGCCGCGCATGAGCTGGCGAACCGCTTCACGGAAATCCGCGACGTCAAGATGCGCGTGGGCGCGCTGCCGGAATTCCCGACCAATGCGCTGAAGTACAACCTGACGTGGAGCGTCGACGGTCTGATCAACGAATACTGCCAGCCTTGCGAAGCGATCCGCGACAGCCGCACGCAGTGGGTGCAGCCGCTCGAAGGCCTCGAGCATTTTTCGCTCGACGGCACCGAATACGAAGCCTTCAACACGTCCGGCGGCCTCGGCACGCTGTGCGAAACGCTGTCGGGCCGGGTCGAATCGCTCGACTACAAGTCGGTGCGCTATCCGGGCCACCGCAATCTGATGCAGTTCCTGCTGGAAGACCTGCGTCTTTCGAGCGACCGCGACACGCTCAAGACCATCATGCGCCGTTCGGTGCCGGCCACCGCGCAGGACGTGGTGCTGGTGTTCATCACCGTGAGCGGCATGCGTGACGGTCAACTGGTGCAGGAGGTGTTCACCCGTAAGATCTTCGCGAAGACGGTGTGCGGCGTGCCGATGAGTGCGATCCAGATCACCACGGCCGGCGCGATGTGCGCGGTGCTCGATCTGTTCCGCGAGCAGAAGCTGCCGCAAAGCGGCTTTGTGCGCCAGGAGCAGGTGTCGCTGCGCGACTTCCTCACGAACCGCTTCGGCCAGTTGTACGAAGGCCAGTCGCTGGATGCGATGGCGACGGTGTAAGGCGCGATCGCCGTAAAGGCTCAACACCGGGGGCCGTGCGATTCCGTGGCGGCGTTGTCGAACTGTTCGCGAGCAAGCAGGAAGAAAGGTCCCGCAGAGGACCACTCGAACGCCCCGTTATGCGGGGCGTTTTTCATATCGGATGCGCACCGGCAAAAGACCGGCACTAAGGCCGGCGCCAGGACCGACGCTACACAGGCACCGGCGGCATCCCGGACACCGCAAGCGGCTCACCGACGATGCGCGCGAGCAGCGCTTCGTAATCCGCCGCAGTGGGCGCGGTATTGTCGAACATCAACAGGTCTTCGCAAATGTCGCCGCTCGGCACGAAGCGGCGCTGCCGGTATTCTTCCCAGTGCGCGAGCTTGTAGGCGTCGTTCGGATTGCCGCGCGCGACGATACGCTGATGCGCGATCTCTTCCGACGTATAGACCCACACGACCCGCAGCGTGACGTTGGCACCGACACCCAGCCAGGCGCGGTCGAACAGGCGCCGTTCGCGCACCTCGCGTGACAGCGGGCCGACCACCAGCGCACTGACGCCGAGTGCGAGATTGTCGCGGGCCGTATCGAGCAGGCCGCGATACTCGGGATCGCGCAGGTGTTCGAGGAACAGCGGACTGTCGCGGTCGTTCGGGTCGCCCGTCAGCATGGCCATGGCGGCCGCGCTGTAGTTGCCGTAGAGCGTATCTTTGTCGAGCAGGCAGAAGGGCGATGCGGTGGCCTTCATCAGCGGGCCGATCAGCTTCTTCGCGAGCGTGGTCTTGCCGGTGCCCGCGTGACCGCAGAAGAAAACCAGACGGGTCAAGGCGTGTCCTCAGGGGGGGCCGGCTCGGTGCCGGCGCGTTGCGGGTCACGCGCGAACGTGCCGTTGGCCTCCAGCCACATGACGTTGATGATGCCGAAGCCCAATGCCACGCCGATGCCGAGAATCCAGGTGAAATACCACATTGCGGTCTCCTTGATCGTATCTCCGGCGAGGCAGGCGGCGAGTGTCGCGCATGGCCGGTACAGCGAAGCGGAAGTGCTGGCGAACAAAGTCCGCCACGCGGGTGCAACCAGGGGTGACTTCGCGGCGCTCGCGCCCACACGGCAGCCCTTTGCAGCGATCATGAAGAAGAACGCGGCGCCATGCAAGGGGGCGCGTATCCCTCGCACGCGAGGTTTAACAATTCGATACATGAGGTCGATGCGGAGCCCTTAACATGGCGGCTATCGCATTCCGTCCATGCGGATCTGACATCTGGCTTACGCACCCTGCGGCGCCGGCCGGTCTGTTTCCGTTTTCAAGGTAACCCAACATGCTGATCAATTGCGCCGCCTATCAGGACGGCCGGAAGCTGGCTGACATCGACATCGATAGCATCAGCGAGTACGTGGCGCGGCCCGAGTGCTTCGTCTGGGTCGCGCTGAAAGACCCGGGGCCGGGTGAGCTGGCCGTGATGAAACACGAGTTCGGGCTGCACGAGCTCGCGATCGAGGATGCGCAAAACGGCCACCAGCGCCCCAAGATCGAGGAGTACGGCGAGTCGCTCTTCGCCGTGATGCACACGGTCGAAACGGACGAAGACGGCGAACTGCTGATCGGCGAGGTCGACGTGTTCGTGGGGCGCAACTACGTGCTGTCGGTGCGCCGCGGCACGCGCACCGGCTTTCAGAATGTTCGCGCCCGCTGCGAGCGCGAGCCGAAGCTGCTCAAGGAGGGCGCGGCGTTCGTGCTGTACGCGCTCGCCGACGATATCGTCGATCGCTATTTCCCGATCATCGAGGCGATGAACACCGAGATCGAGGAGCTCGAAGACCGCATTTTCGATCGCAACAATTCGGCGGCCTCGCGCGCGATCATTCAGGATCTGTACTCGCTGAAGCGGCGCCTCGTGATCCTGCAGCACCATATCGCGCCGCTCCAGGAAGCCATCAGCAAGCTGACGGGCGGCCGCATTCCGAGCGTCTGCGAAGGCATGCAGGCGTACTTCCGCGACGTCTACGACCATCTCGAACGGATCGTGCGCACCATCGACGGCCGGCGTGAAATGATCGTCACCGCGGTGCAGGTCAATCTCGGCATGATCTCGCTCGCGGAGAGCGAGGTGACCAAGCGGCTCGGCTCGTTCGCGGCGCTGTTCGCGGTGCCGACCATGATTGCCGGCATCTACGGGATGAACTTCCAGAATCTCCCCGAATTGCACTACCGGTACGGCTACCCGATCTGTCTGACTGTCATGCTGACGGTCGACCTGATCCTCTATTGGCGCTTCCGCAAAGCCGGCTGGCTTTGATCCGACGCGTCTCCCCCAGGCGTGCAACCGGCTTGATCCGCCGCGGCCGCGTCGGCGGCTTGCGCCCATCCCGCTGCTCCGCCACGGCTGCGCTGCTTCCGGATGCCGCGCCCACAACGCGCCCACAAATCTGACCGCCTCGCGTGTTCCTGCTTGCACCGCGCGCAATAAAAGTCCAGCATAGGCGGCCCGCCGGCCGCTGATCTTGCGGCCGGCGGGAAATTAGCCACGCACGGACCCAGCGAGGACCCTTGTCAAAACGCCGCCTGCCGGCGCGCTCAACCGGTGCGCCGAGTCGAATTGCTCAACCGCCAGGCATCGTCGCATATTCTGCGCACCGGTGCACTGCAACACCGCGAATCGTTGACAATACGAGCGGGCTGCGCTGAGAATAGGCCACGCAAACGTTTGCGCGCAATTAAAAATACGGCTCACCCGCGAGCCTGACAAACCTTGGAGATATGCATGAGCCATCGCATTCGCCGCCGTCTGCTGGCGGTCGCAGTCCTTGCCACCGCTACCGCCGCGTTGCCGTTTTCCGCCGCTTACTCGCAAACCGCGCCAGCTCATAAGCCGAAGGTCGCGCTCGTCATGAAGTCGCTCGCCAACGAGTTCTTCCTGACCATGGAAAACGGCGCGAAGGACTACCAGAAACACAATCCCGGCCAGTTCGACCTGATCACCAACGGCATTAAAGACGAGACCGATACCGCGAACCAGATCCGCATCGTCGAGCAGATGATCGTGTCGAAGGTCGACGCGATCGTGCTGGCGCCGGCCGATTCGAAGGCGCTTGTGCCGGTCGTCAAGAAGGCCGTCGATGCGGGCATCATCGTCGTGAACATCGACAACCGGCTCGACCCGGACGTGCTCAAGTCGAAAGACCTGAACGTGCCGTTCGTCGGACCGGACAACCGCAAGGGCGCGCAGAAGGTCGGCGATTATCTGGGCAAGAAGCTGAAGTCGGGCGACGAGGTCGGCATTCTCGAAGGCGTGTCGACCACCACCAACGCGCAGCAGCGCACCGCCGGCTTCAAGGACGCGATGCAGAGCGTCGGCGCGAAGGTCGTCTCCGTGCAATCGGGCGAATGGGAAATCGACAAAGGCAATGCGGTGGCCTCGGCCATGCTCAACGAGTACCCGAACCTGAAGGCGCTGCTCGCCGGCAACGACAACATGGCAATCGGCGCGGTCTCGGCGGTGCGCGCGGCGGGCAAGCAGGGCAAGGTGATGGTGGTCGGCTACGACAACATCGGCGCGATCAAGCCGATGCTCAAGGACGGCCGCGTACTCGCCACCGCCGATCAATACGCCGCCAAGCAGGCCGTGTTCGGCATCGATACCGCACTGAAGGCGATTGCCGAGCACAAGAAGCAGTCGCAATTGTCCGGCGTGGTGGAAACGCCGTGCGATCTGGTGACGAAGTAAACGTCGTCCGGCAAGCACCGGAGTAAACCCAGGCTCGCGGGTTCGCGCTCACGCCGCTGCATGCTCGATGCGTGCCGGCGCCGCGCGAATCCGCGGCAATTCAATAAACGCTCAAGAAACCTGCCGCGCCGCCGTTAATTCCAGAGGTAAGCGTCATGACGGTGGCCGCGCGGCGGGGAGGGTGCGTGGCCGAAAGCGCCCGCGCATTCCGCGCATTGAGCCGGCATGACACGTGGCGGCTGACCGCCGCCTCATTCGAGCGAATCGCATGAGGCCGCGCCGGCCGCCCCGGAACCAGGATCGCGATGGATTCAACCGACCACGACGCCTTGCCTGCCGTACTGTCCGTTAGCGGCATCGGCAAGACCTATGCCGAACCGGTGCTCACCGGCGTTTCGCTGTCGCTGCGCGCCGGTGAAGTATTGGCGCTGACCGGCGAGAACGGCGCGGGCAAGAGCACGCTGTCCAAGATTATCGGCGGGCTCGTCGATCCGACCGCGGGTACCATGCGCCTCGGCGGCGAGCCCTATGCGCCGGCGAGCCGCACCGAAGCCGAAGCGCTCGGCGTGCGCATGGTGATGCAGGAACTCAATCTTCTGCCGACACTCTCGGTGGCCGAAAACCTGTTCCTCAACCGCTTGCCGCAGGCGGGCGCGTTCCGCTTCGGCTGGATCGACCGCCGCAAGCTGCGCGAGGACGCGCGCCACGCAATGGCGCAAGTCGGCCTCGACGCGATCGATCCGGATACGCTCGTCGGCGAACTCGGCATCGGCCATCAGCAGATGGTGGAAATCGCCCGCAATCTGATCGACGACTGCCGCGTGCTGATTCTCGACGAGCCGACCGCGATGCTGACCGCGCGCGAAGTCGATCTGCTGTTCGAACAGATCGAGCGCCTGAAGGCGCGCGGCGTCGCGCTGGTCTACATCTCGCACCGGCTCGAGGAACTCGCGCGCGTGGCCGAGCGGATCGCGGTGCTGCGCGACGGCCGGCTGGTGCATGCCGACGCCATGAGCAACCTGACGAGCGACGAGATCGTCACGTGGATGGTGGGCCGTGAACTCGGCGAGCGGATCGATCTGGGCGCGCGCAACATCGGCGCGCCGCTCCTGAAGGTGGACCGGCTCACGCGCGGCAAAGTGGTGCGCGACGTGTCGTTCGACGTGCGCGCGGGCGAGATTTTCGGCATCAGCGGGCTGATCGGCGCGGGCCGCACGGAGCTGATGCGGCTGATTTACGGCGCCGATCAGAAGGACGGCGGCACGGTGGCGCTGGCTGAAACGCCGGGCGCGCCGCCCACGCCCGTGCAGATCGCCTCGCCTACGGACGCGGTGCGCGCCGGCATCGCGCTCATCACCGAGGACCGCAAAGGCGAAGGCCTGCTGCTGCCGCAGCCGATCGCGGCCAATGTGTCGCTCGGCAATATCGGCGGCGTGGCGCGGCACGGCATTGTCGATGCGAAGCGCGAGAACGCGCTGGCGCAAAAGCAGATCGACGCGATGCGTATTCGCAGCTCGGGGCCGGGGCAGATTGTCGGCGAGCTGTCGGGCGGCAACCAGCAAAAGGTCGTGATCGGCCGCTGGCTCGCGCGCGATTGCCGCGTGCTGTTATTCGACGAACCCACGCGCGGCATCGACGTCGGCGCGAAGTTCGATATTTATGGCTTGATGGGCGCGCTGGCTCGGGAAGGGCGCGCGCTCGTCGTGGTGTCGAGCGACCTGCGTGAGCTGATGCTGATCTGCGACCGGATCGGCGTGATGTCCGCGGGACGCATGACGGGTGTGTTCGAACGCGACGACTGGTCGCAGGATGCGTTGCTGGCCGCGGCTTTCGCCGGCTACCGCAGCCGCGAAGCGTTGCTCCACGCCGTCCCCGACACCAACGAAGCAGGGAGTCTGTCATGACCGATCAATCGTTGCGTGAAGCATCGAATGGCAAGCAGGGCGCGGCCAACGTCACGCCGCCGGCCGACCCGTCCGCGCCGCTCGCGAGCGGCAAGCCGGCCGGCACGCGCCTCGGCTTTTCGAATTACCTGGGTCTGGCCGGCGCGTTGCTGGCGATGATCGTGCTGTTCTCGCTGCTGAGTTCGCACTTTCTGACCTACGACACGTTCAGCACGATCGCCAACCAGATTCCCGATCTGGTGGTGATGTCGGTGGGGATGACCTTCGTGCTGATCATCGCCGGGATCGATCTGTCGGTGGGCTCGGTGTTGGCGCTGGGCGCGTCGGTGGTGAGCGTGGCCGCGCTGAAGTGGGGCTGGGGGCCGTTGCCGTCGGCGCTGCTGGGCGTTGCAGCGGCGG
>WNGR01000777.1_pt1 | contig 35693 bp, 28 predicted proteins | sample 5407581 | NCBI WGS metagenome assembly WNGR01 (sample SAMN13153383, study PRJNA577476) | soil metagenome | isolation source: 80 cm soil or saprolite under Garry oak tree replicate 2 | place: USA:California | collected 2016-06-15 | reverse complement strand
CTGCTGATGGCCACCGGCCACGCCTACGACTCCACCGGCGGCCGGGCCCTCGCGGCGTCGATCTCGTCGCTGATGAACGGCACCGCCTACCGTCGCTCGGCCGAACTGGCCGGCGTCGTCGGCCCGTACGACGGCTACGCTCGCAACGCCGAAGCCCACCAACGGGTGATGCGCAAGCACGCCGCGGCCAACGACCTGATCCGCACGCTCGACGCCAACGACGCCGCGATCCACCGCCTGGCCACCGCCCAGTGGCAGGAGGGCCTTGCGGTCGGCGCGGTCAACGGCTGGCGCAACGCACAGGCCTCGGTGTTGGCGCCGACCGGCACCATCGGCCTGATGATGGACTGCGACACGACCGGTATCGAGCCGGACCTGGCGCTGGTGAAGTTCAAGAAGCTGGTCGGCGGCGGCTCGATGCAGATCGTCAACCAGACCGTGCCGCGCGCGCTGGCTTCCCTTGGCTACCAGCAGGAGCAGGTCGAGGCGATCGTCGAGTTCGTCGCCGAGAACGGCCACGTCGTCGACGCGCCCGGCCTGAAGCCCGAGCACTACGAGGTGTTCGACTGTGCGATGGGGGAGCGGTCCATCGCACCGATGGGCCACGTGCGGATGATGGCCGCGGTGCAGCCGTTCATCTCGGGCGCGATCTCCAAGACGGTCAACATGCCGGAGTCGGCGACGGTCGAGGAAGTGGAGGAGATCTACTACGAGGGCTGGAAACTGGGCCTGAAGGCCCTGGCCATCTACCGCGACAACTGCAAGGTCGGCCAGCCCCTGTCCGCGTCGAAGTCCAAGACCAGCCAGGCCGAACTGGCCGCACCGGTCGAGTACCGCCCGATCCGCAAGCGCCTGCCGAAGAAGCGTCCGAGCCAGACCGTGTCGTTCACCGTCAGTGGCGCCGAGGGCTACCTGATCGCCGGCTCGTACCCCGACGACGGCCTCGGCGAGATCTTCGTCAAGCTGGGCAAGCAGGGTTCGACCCTGGCCGGCGTGATGGACGCCTTCTCGATGTCCATCTCGGTCGGCCTGCAGTACGGCATCCCGCTGGAGTTCTACGTCTCGAAGTTCATGAACCTGCGCTTCGAGCCGGCCGGCATGACCGACGACCCGGACGTGCGCATCGCCACGAGTGTGCTGGACTACCTGTTCCGCCGCCTGGCGTTGGACTACCTGCCCTACGACAAGCGGGCCCAGATCGGCGTCTTCACCGCCGACGAACGTTCCGCCCAGGTGGCCGACGCCTACGGCGCCCCGGCCGTGGAAACGGTCGACGTGGACCTGGAAGGCCTACGCACCGGCGTCGACGCCAGCGCCGACCCGCACCCGGCACCGTCGGTGAGCAAGCCGACCACCCCGGACCTCCGCAAGGCGGGCAGCTCAACCGAACTGATCGAACTGCAACTGGGCAAGGCAGCCGACGCACCACTGTGCCTGACCTGCGGCACCAAGATGCGTCCAGCAGGCTCGTGCTACGTCTGCGAAGGCTGCGGCTCCACATCCGGCTGCAGCTGATTCTCGCCGAGTCACAGAACGGGAGCCGGTTCGCACCGGCTCCCGTTCTCGTTGTCCGGGCCGGCGATACAGTGCGGCGGCCGAAAGGAGCGACGCATGGGGGAACCGCTGGTGCGGTTACGTATTACGTTCGAGGTGACCGCCGAGCCGTGGGAACTGCCGATCGACGCCATTGTCCTGTCGGTCGGTGGGGGTCTCGGCAACCTTGCGAGCACGATGCGAGACCGGTTTCCCGATCTGCTCTGGGACTCCGTCAACCTGGGGGCGATCACCCCGGACAAACCCGGCTTGTTCGCGCTGGGTCCGCGTGACCGTCAGCCGTGGCTGGCGATCATGGCTACGCCGCACGAGGCTGGCGTGCTGGCACCGACGATCAATTCGATCGAGGTGGCTACCAGGGCCGCGATCCGGGAAGCCGCTCGTAACCAAGCCTCGTCCGTCGGTGTCCCGATGCTGGCCACTGGTGCACTGGGCATCCCGATGGCCGCGGTCGCCGCGGTCGCGGTGCCGGCGGCGATCGATGCCGCCCATCAGGCCAATCTCGAGCACCTGGTTTTCCTGACCAGGAGACATGCGGATGTGCCGTTCATGGAGGCTGCGGCGGATAACCGCCTGCCGCGACCGGACACGCTCGAACCCCATGACCGCGAGCGCCGAGCGTTCGACCTGGCCGGTGGTGTGTCCACCGATCGAGTGGATCCGAACGCCGGTATTCCACTGGCGAAGGACCAACTCGGTGTCGCGCCCTACGTCTCGATGCTGGCCGCGATGATCGCCGACCGGAACACGCCGACACCGTTGTCCGTCGGGATCTTCGGCGAGTGGGGCTCTGGCAAGAGCTATTTCATGGGCCTGCTCCGCAACCGGGTGGACGAGTTGGCCGGCAATCCCGGCTACTGCGGCGAAGTCGCCCAGATCGGCTTCAACGCGTGGCACTACGCCGACACGAACCTGTGGGCGAGCCTGGGTGACGAGATCTTCCGGCAGCTCGCCGGGCCGGGGCCCAACTCGGCGGACCGCCGTCAGCAGTTGCGTGCCGAAATGGCCGAGCGGCTGGACAAGCGCCGCGAACTCGAAGTGACAACGCAACAAGCGCGGTCGACGGTGGCGACGCTGCAGGCCGATGTGGACGCCGCCACCGCGACCAGGGAAATCCGGGCGGGCGACCTGATCGCGGCACTGCGGAAGTCACCGGAACTGCGGGTGGACTCGCTGTGGCGCAAGCTGGGTGTGGGCGAGGCGACCGAGCAGGCAAAGCTGCTGTCCGAACAGTTGCACGGCACGTTGACCGAGGTCGACGCCCTGCGCCGCGCACCACGGGACCGGATTGGCAAGCTGACCATGGCCGTCGGCGGCCTCGCGTTGATCGCGTGTGCCGTCCTGGCCGCGTTCGCGCCCGAGATCCGGGCCTGGCTGGCCGGTATCGGCGGCGTTTTCGCGGTGGTGTCCGGTATCGGCGTCACCGTGTTGACCCGCGCTCGCTCGGGTTTACGTGCGCTGCGCTCGCTGAGCGAGGACTTGCGGTCGGCGGTCCAGGAGCAGATTCCGCCGGAGGTCGCCAAGACGCTCGGCCAACTCCGTCAGGCAGAAGCCGACCAGCGGGTGGCGCAGGCCCAGTTGGACGAGGTCGTCTCGCACGTCGGCGAACTCGGTCGGCAGCTGACCGAACTGGCACCGGGCCGTCGGCTGTACAGCTTCATCGTCGAACGGGCCCACGGCGACGCCTACGCCGGCAATCTCGGCTTGATCTCGATGATTCGCAAGGATTTCGAGCAACTGATCGACCTGATGGACGACTGGCGCAAACATCCGGACCAGGACAACGCTGCGTTCCGGCCGATCGACCGGATCGTGCTCTACATCGACGACCTGGACAGGTGCGGCCCGGCGCAGGTGGTCGAGGTGCTGCAGGCGGTGCACCTGCTGCTGGCGCTGGACCTGTTCGTCGTGGTCATCGGCGTCGACCCGCGTTGGCTGCTGCGTTCGCTGGCCAGCCACTACGACGAGATCCTGGACACCGGCCCCGCGACCGTCGGCGACGGGGTTCGCTGGCACGTGACGCCGGAGGACTACCTCGAGAAGATCATCAACATCCCGATCGCGTTGCCCGGCATGCCATCAGGCAGCCTGCGCCAGCTGCTCCGGTCGATCGTCGATGACGACGGCACGGTGGACGACGTCACGGATTCCATCACCGAGGTGCTCGCCCCCATGACGGAATCCGTCGCCCCGGAGATGCCCGTCGAGGCAGGCTCGGAGATCAGCGACGAGCGGCGTGCCACGACGTCCCCAACGCCACCGCGACCCCTGACCGAGAAGGAACTGGCACTGCTGTCCACGCTGGATGTGTTGATCGACACACCACGGGAAGCGAAGCGGTTGTTCAACCTCTACCGCATGCTGCGCGCGACTCGGGACCTGTCCGGCGCGTCCCGCTTCCTGGGCGAGGACGGCGAACCCGGCGACTACGAGGCCGTCGTCGTGTTGCTCGGTCTGCTCACCGCGCATTCCCGGCTGCTGGAACAGGCACTGGACAGCCGACCCGACCAGGACAACGACATCTCGGGCGGCCTGATGAGTCGACTGCCGGACACCGGATGGGACCAGTTCGTCGCCGACTTCGAACCACGCGACGGGTCGAACCGGATCGTCGGCACGCTGGCCCCGGAATCCGTGCCGGACTGGTCCCGCCTGCACGCCGGCCTGACGCGGGTGTCGGCCGAGTTGACGCTGCCGGACCTGGCCCGTTTCCAGGAATGGGTGCCGAGGATCCGCCGTTTCTCCTATACCCTGTCCTCGGCCGTCCGGTCGCAGTGGAAATGAGTTGGCCGCAGGCACCCGGTCGCCTAGATTGCGGTCTCATGAGTCGCCCATTAGCCCTGGTAACCGGAGCAGGCCGAACCGCGGGCATCGCGGCGACAGTAGTAGTCAGACTCGCCGAATCCGGCTGGGACGTGGCATTCGGCCACTGGCAACCCTACGACGAAAAGATGCCATGGGGCGCCGACCCAGAAACGGCCACCACATTGGCGAAAACGGCGGCGGCACACGGCGCCCGGACCCTGGCGGTAGCCGCCGACCTGGCCGATCCCGACACCCCGGCAGCCATGTTCGACAAGGTAACCGGTGAACTCGGCCCGGTAACCGCACTGATACTGAGCCACGCAGAAGGCGTCAACTCCACAATCCTGAACACGACGGTCGAGTCGTTCGACCTGCATTTCGCGGTGAACACGCGGGCAACGTGGCTATTGATCCGAGAGTACGCACTGCGATTCAACGGCCCGCCCGGCGCCGGCCGCATCCTCAGCTTCACCAGCGACCACACGGTCGGCAATCTCCCATACGGCGCAAGCAAAGGCGCCATGGACCGAATAGTGCTCGCCGCCGCGCGAGAACTGTCCGACCTCGGCATAACCGCAAACGTGATCAACCCAGGCCCGGTCGACACCGGTTGGATGACCGAACAACAGAAGACCGAAATTGTGGCAGCGACCCCACTGGGCCGGCTGGGCACACCACAGGACTGCGCCAACCTGATCACGTTCATGTGCTCGCCGGCGGCCGGCTGGATCAACGGCCAAACGCTCTACAGCAACGGCGGCATAGCCTGAACTGCTTCAGATCCCAACCGCAGCCACAATCAATGGCCAGGCCGAACCACACGACTAGCCAACCTGACCCGAAAACACCCACCCACCACGCCACTTCACTGACTCGCGGGCAGCTCCGCCACCTGCCCACTACGCCACTTCGTCGACTCGCGGGCAGCCCCCACCACTCCACGGGGGGCGTCCCACTTCCAACGTACCGTTTGTCAAGCCTCGAATGGGGGACCCGCCGGCAATCTGTGGATAACTTGGTCCGCTGTGGACAGCTAGCTTGACAAGCCGAGCTTCTCCCACAGGAACTCGAACATCAGCGCCCACAGGAACGCGCGTTGTTGGTTGTCGCTGGCCGCACCATGGCCGCCCTCGATGTTCTCGTAGTAGTCGACCGGATAGCCGTGCTCGCGCAGTCGGGCCACCATCTTGCGGGCGTGGCCGGGATGCACCCGGTCGTCCCGCGTCGACGTCGTGAACAGCATCGGCGGGTAGGGCGCGTCCGGGCGGACATTGTGATACGGCGAGAACGGCAGCATGAACGCCCATTCGTCCGCCTCGCGTGGATCGCCGTACTCGGCCATCCACGACGCGCCGGCCAGGAGTTCGTGGTACCGGTACATGTCCAGCAGCGGGACCTGGCAGACGATCGCGCCGAACAACTCGGGGTATCGGGTCAACATCACGCCCATCAGCAGCCCACCGTTGCTGCCGCCCTGGATGCCGAGCCGCGCCGGCGTCGTGATGCCCCTGGTGACGAGATCCCGTGCCACCGCGGCGAAATCCTCGTACACCAGGTGCCGGTTGGCCTTCATCGCCTGCGTGTGCCACTCCGTCCCGTATTCACCGCCGCCGCGGATGTTGGCCACTACGTAGGTGCCGCCGCGCCGCAGCCAGCCCCGGCCGATCGTGCCGCTGTAGGAGGGGGTGAGCGAGATCTCGAATCCGCCGTACCCGTTCAGCAGGGTCGGCCCATTGTTGGGCTTGTCCGGTCCCACCACGAAGTAGGGGATCTCCGTGCCGTCGTTGGAAACCGTGGTGAACTGCCGCACGGACAACCCGTCGGCGTCGAAGAACGCCGGCGCCTGCTTGAGCACCTCGACCGACCCGTCGCCGATCTCGCCGCGCCGCAGCGTGGCCGGCTCGGTGAAACCGCTGGACACCATCAGGTACGTGTCGTCGGCGTCCGCTTCCGTGTCGGTCACGTCCGTCTGGCCGAACTCCGGTACGCCGGGCAGTGGCGCCCGCACCCAGCCGTCCTCGGTCGGCGTCAGCACGGTCAGCCGGCTGCGCACGTCGGACAGCGTGTTCAGGATCAGATGGTGTCGGGTCCACCTGTGGTAATTGAGATGGTTGTGCTGATCGGGCTTGAACAACACGGTCAGGGTGCGGTCGCCGGCGATGAAGTCGTCGAACGGAGCCGCCAGCAGCACACCGGGCGGATAGGTCGTGTCGCCGATGGTCCACGCGGACCGGGTGTGCACCAGCAGCCACTCGCGGTGTACGTCGATCATCGCGTCGTCGGGCACGTCCAGCCGGACCAGTTCGTCGTCCGGCCGGCGCAGGTAGGTCTCGGTCCGGTAGAAGTCGATCCGGCGGCCGACGAAGTCCCGCTCGTAGCCCTCGGTGTGGTCGTGCGCGGCGAAGGCTGACACGTCGTCCGGCTTCGCCTCGAAGACAACTGTGGCGTCGGCAAGCGGCGTCCCCCGCCGCCATTCCCGGACCACGCGGGGATAGCCCGACGAGGTCAGCGAACCGGGGCCGAAGTCGGTGCCGACGTAGATCCGGTCGCTGTCGATCCAGACGACCCGGCTCTTGGCCTCCGGCAACGTGAACCCGTCCGCGACGAACCGCCGTTCGGTCAGGTCGAACTCGCGCACCACGGCCGCGTCCGCACCGCCGACGGACAGTTCGACCAGTCCGATCCGCAAGCCCGGCCGCAGCACGGCCGCACCCTCCCAGACCCAGTTCATGCCCTCCTGCTCGGCGAGCGCGTCCACGTCCAGCAGCACCTCCCAGGTGGGCTGCTGCTTGCGGTACTCGGCAAGGGTGGTGCGTCGCCAGAGGCCGCGTGGGTTGGTCGAGTCCTGCCAGAAGTTGTAGAGCAGGTCACCCCGTCGGCTCACGAAGGGAATGCGGTCCTCCGAGTCGAGCACCTCCCGGATCTCGGTGCGCAATTGTTCGAACCGGGCGCTACCGGTCAGATCCGCCTTGGTCTCCGTGTTCCGCTCGCCGACCCAGTCGAGGGCCGCCTGGCCGTCCACGTCCTCCAGCCAGCGGTACGGGTCATCATTCGCCTCCGTCATGCCTCCATTGTGGTTCACCCGGCCACCGCGCCGCGCGCAGTTCGCGTCGAGACCCTGCAAATGCCGCACACAACACCAGCCCACCGGCCAGTACGAACATGGCCTGCGGTGCGCTGAAGAACTGGAGCAACAGGCCGGCCGCGGCGGCGCCGACCGGCATGCCGAGACCGAACAACGTGATCACGGCGGCGACCGCTCTGCCGCGCTCCTCGTCCGGCACCTGCCGCAAGATCAGCACGTCCACCAGCACCTGCATCGCCGGCATCCCCAGTCCCATGCACAACAGCACGACCGCCATCCACCACGGCCCCCACGGAATCCCCAACGCGGCCATCAGCGGGACAAGGACGGTCGCGAACCCGATCAGTAGCGCACCCGGCCGAAACCGTCGGTGCAGCGGCCCGACCAGTGCGGCGCCGACCAAGCCACCGACTGCCATTCCCGCCAGCGCCACACCGATCAACAACGGCGCAACCTGCTGCCGCTTCAGGATCACCGTGGCGATCAGTGCCAACGGCGCGAACACAGTGTTCAGGGCTGCCGCCAGCACGGTCGCGGCGCGCAGGGTCGGATCACGCCAGATGGCGTGGACGCCGGACAGGATGCCGGACTGTCGTGAGGTCCCCTGATCGACCGACGGACGCGGCGGCACCCGCACCACCAGCGCACACACCAACGAAACGGCGAACGCCACCGCGCTGAACAGGAACGGCAGCAGTTGTCGGACGCCGTAGAGAAAGCCACCGAGTGGCGGCCCGGCCAGCTGCGATGCGCCATCGCGGACCTGTTCCTGGGCCAGCGCGGCGGTCAACTGATCACTCGGCACGACCGCCCGCAACAGCAGCATGCGTGCCGTCCCGCCGAACGGAGTTGATGCGCCGAGCACGGCGGCCACCACGAGCAGATGCACCAGCGTGAGGTGGTGCTCGGCGAGCGCCACGGCGACGCTGGCCGCGGCCAGCATGCGGGCGGTTTCGGCCAACACCAGGACCCGCCGACGATCGAACCGGTCGACGACGTGACCGGCTGGCAGCCCCGCCAGCAAGGTGGCCAGCGTCTGCAGCCCACCGAACAGTCCGGCCTCGGCCGGCGATCCGGTCAGAGCCAGCACCGCCAGCGGATAGGCGATGTCGGCCACCTCGATGCCGAGGAACCCGATGGTCGAGCCGATCCACAGGGTCTGGAACCGCACGTTGCGACGTAATGGCTGCTCGGCCATGGTGTTCCCCCAGGGTAAATGTTCACTGCGGCGCCATCATTCATGTTAACGTGAATGATGGCACTGTCATGAACACATGGCAAGATGTCACCGTGACCGAGGCTCCGCTCCCCGTACGCGCCGTGGACGACGTCGAGACGCTGAAGGCGCTGTCCGACCCGACCAGGGTGGCGATCCTGCGGGCGCTGATGGACGGCTCGCCGACGCGACCGGCCGTGATGTCGGTCAAGGAACTCGCCGAGCGGCTCGGCGAGCCGCAGACCAAGCTTTACCGGCACGTCAAACAGTTGGCGGACCGCGGCTTGATCCGCGTGGCGGAGACCAGGATCGTGTCCGGCATCGTGGAGCAGCGTTACCAGAGTGGGCAGGTGTCGCTGGAATTCGAACCGGGCTTCCTCGGTCGGCACGCTCCCACGGACGACACCACCGCGGTGTTCGCCGCCAACTTGGACAACTTCCGGGCCGAGTTCGTTGACGCGATCCGAGCCGGACAGGTGGGTTTCGGTCCGGAAGTGTCACCCGATGAGTCCTACCGCAGACTGCTTCTGTCCCGCGGGACAGCCACCGTCCCGCCGGCCAAGGCGGCCGAGTTCCGCAGCCGGCTTGCCGCGCTGGTGGGCGAGGTGCTGGACGCCGAGTACGAAGAGGATGGCGTGCCGATCCGTTTGCTCGCCATCTTCTACGCCCCGACCGACTGACCGTTAACCGTCCACGATCCCGGCCCGGTAGGCGTACGCGACCGCTTGGGCTCGGTCCCGCAGGTTGGCCTTGGCGAACACGTGGTTGACGTGCGTCTTCACCGTTGCCTCGCTGACCACGAGCCGCCGGGCGATCTCGGAGTTGGACAGGCCGGCGGCGATCAGGCGCAGCACTTCGATCTCCCGCGCGGTCAGGCCCGCCACCAACTCCGCCGTCGGAGCATTCGGGCGGCCCCTGGTCGCCGCCTCGATCAGCCTTCGCTGCACATCGCCATCCACAGTGGACTGCCCTGCGGCCGCGGCGTGCAGGGCACGGGCGATGGACTCGGCGTCCGCGTCCTTGGTCAGGAAACCACGGGCGCCGGCCCGCAGCGCGCCCAGCACCGACTCGTCGTCGGCATACGTGGTGAGCACGACGACCTCGGTACACGGATGCTCGGCACGCACCCGGCGAGTGGCCTCGACACCGTCGCAGCGCGGCATCCGCAGGTCCACCAGCAGGACGTCCGGCTGGTGCTCTGCGACAAGCCGCAGCGCCGCCAGGCCGTCGGCCGCCACGCCCACCACTTCGACCCCGGGCAGCAGGCCGAGCAGGGTGGCCAAGCCCTCCCGCACCACCGTCTGGTCGTCAGCCAGGACGACCCGCAGCGGGTCCTGCTCCGTCATGCCGGCACCACCAGTCGTACCTGCCATCCGTCGTCGGTCGGTCCGGTCCGTAACTCGCCGCCGATCAGGTCGGCCCGTTCCCGCATCCCGGTCAGACCGTATCCGGCCGCTACCGCATTGGCCGGCCGATGCTCCTGGTGGTCGGTCACGGTCAGCTCGGTGCTGCCGTCGCGGTAGGCCAACAGCACGTGGACAGGTGCTCCCGCGGCGTGCTTCCTGGCGTTGCTCAGCGCTTCCTGCGCGGTTCGGTAGAGCGTGTCCTCGGCCGGTCCGGGCAGGTCGCGGGGGATACCTTCGACGACCAACTCGGTCGGCGTCCCCGTTTCCAGCCGGGAACTGGTGACCAGGTCGGCAATGGCCCGCGCGGCCGGCACCGGATCCTCCCGTAGCGCGGCCACGGCACGCCGCGCCTCGGCCAACCCCTCCGCGGCCAGCCGCTGCGCACGTCGCACCTGTTCCTGCGCCTGTTCGCTGGCGCCCTCCTTGGCCAGCATCAGCCGGGCGCCCTGCAGGTTCAGCGACAGCGCGGACAGCGAGTGGGCCAGTACGTCGTGCACCTCCCGCGCGATCCTGGCCCGTTCGGCTAATGCCGCTGCCTTGGCGTGTTCCTCACGCGCCGTCTGCGCCCGTGCCAGCGCGAGCTCCATCTGGTCCAGCCGCTCGGCCCTCGTTCGGCGGGCGAGCGCACCCATCGTGACGGCGACCAGGATGGCCACCATCGCCGTGATGGACAGCCAGTTGACCCGGTCGCTGAGTTGGGCGATCACGATCGTGACGGTCGCGGCGCCGACCATGGCCATCGCGGGTCGTAACGTATAGCGTCGGGCGGCGACGCTGGCCAGTACGTAAGGCAGCACGATCGTCCACGTCCGCGGAATGGTGATCGCGAGCAGTCCGCCGCAGACGCACATCACCGACATGGTCGTGATGCCCAACCAACTCTTCGCCCGCGGCAGCGCGAGCATCAGCGCACCGGCGGCCAGTGCCAGGCCGGCGAGCGTGTAGGTGAGTACGGAGCCGCCCGCGATCCGATACGGCCCCCGGTAGAGTGCAAGGCTGATGATGATCAGCGGGATCGGTAGGAACTGCCACCACCGGCGCTCCACGAAGTAGTCCTCGAACACCCGGACAAGCCGTGGGACCGGCCGAACCTCAACCATCGGTCGATCCTCTCCCGTCGTCGTGACTTCGGCTGCCGCATTCAGGATGCGCCATGGCCGCCGGTCTGTCATCGACCCACGGGTTGGTCCTCGTCCACCTTCCGACGTACGGCGGCTCGGCCCATATCGCATCCCCCCGACAATTCAGTGACCCAAGCGCCAAGTTGTCCACAACGGACCCAACTATCCACAGGAGACGAACTGTCCCCACCACGACCACCCACCACGGACCATCGTGGACACATGACCTCCAACCGCCACCCCCACATCACCCTGATACAGCCAAGCGAGCTGCTCGCCTCGGTGCCGCACCTGCTGGGCTTCCATCCAGCCGACTCACTCGTAGTGGTCGGGCTGCAGGGATCCCCCGAGGCCACCATCAGTGTGGTGCTCCGTTCAGATCTGCCACCGCCATCCGATGTCCGTGCACTGGCAGAATACCTGCTGGTGCCGTTGACCCAACACGGTTCCACCGCCGCCGTCATGATCGTGGTAGGCGGCGTCGAAGAAGCACCGGCCGACGACCTGCCCCACCAAGAGCTGTTGGCCCGCTGCGAGTCGGTGCTCATCGACGGCGGATTCCCTGTGGTGCACCAACTGTGGACACCGGACACAGCCGGCGGCCGACGATGGCACTGCTACGACGAATTCGACTGCACCGGCATCATGCCGGACCCGGCCGACAGCAAACTGGCCGCGACCGCAGCCGAAGCCGGCATGATCACTTACGACCGCCGAGAGGACATGGTAGCCACGCTGGAGCCCGAACCCGACGAGGTACTGGCCCGCAGGGCGGCATCCCTCGATCACCTGGCCGACAAAGCCGAACCAGACACCACCGAACCCGACGACTCCACCCGAACGAGACTGCACGTCGTCCAGTCAGCCATCGACGCAGTCGATGCAACGGCACCCACCCTGTCCGACGATGAGGTAATCCAGTTGTCCGCGGCACTGGCCGACCATCGCATCCGAGACACGTGCCTGGACTTCGACGAACTACCCGACGTCGCCGCCGCGGAACGCCTGTGGACCGCATTGGCCAGGGCCACCCCAGCACCGGAACGCGCCGAGCCAGCCTGCCTACTGGCGTTCTCCGCCTACGCGAGAGGCGATGGCGTCCTGGCCGGAATCGCTCTGGCCCAAGCGGAAGCGGCCGACCCAGGCCATCGCCTGTCCAGCCTGCTCCGCAGCGCACTGGCGCTGGGCCTGCCACCACGGAAGATCCGCATAGCCGGCATCAGAGCAGCCACCTTCGCCCGCAAGGCACTAACCGACAACCAGCCGCCCACCCCCACCGAACCAGCACCAACCCAGCCCGAAACCCCAGCAGCCACACTCACTCCTGAAACGACATCGACCACCGCCGACGGACCAAGCCCTGCCCAACCGCCAGAGAACACGTTGATGCCGACCAACACGACCCAGACCGCACCAGACCGGACCGAAACCTCGACAGCCACAATCTTGGCTGTGGCAAGTGCCGCTGAAGTGGCATCGGCCACCGCCGATGCGCCAACTGTCCCGACTCCTACCGAACCGCAACTATCAGCACCTGCTGAGGCGGCGTCGATGCCGGCCGATACAACCGCACCAACCCTGGCTGAACCGGTGGCGGCGGAAGCGATCCTCACTGCGACGACGACAACGGTGGCGACTGCTTCATCGGGGCAACCGGCAGATGAGCTGGCAGCGACCGCACCACCTCCGGCAGCGGAAGCGATCGTCGCAGTGGTCCCGGCAGAAGTGACGACCACGTCAGCTTCGGCTTGGACATCGACAACCGATCCGACCGCGACCAAACCAATCCCGGCCGAGTCGCCCACCGCAGAAACGATCAGGGCCGCCGCAGCCACAACATCGGCAGCGACCCCATCAGTCCCCACTTGTATGCCGGTCGCGACGGAACCAGATCTGACCGAGTTGCCCGCAGCCGAAGCGGTCGTCGCCGTAGCGTCGCCAGAAGTGGCATCCGAGCTATCAGCGCCCGTTTGCCTACCGGCGACTGGGCCGACCTCGGCCGCACCGGTCGCGGCAGAACCGCAGGCCGAAGAAGCAATTGCGGCTGCGGCGACTCCAACAATGGCCGCAACGTCACCAGAGCCGGCCGAACCGCTGGCTGCGGAAGCGATCCCGATCGCAGCTCCCGCAGAAGCGGTGTCCGACTCATCCGCTCCTGTTTGTGTCCCGGCAACTGGGTTGGCCTTGACCGCACTGGTCGCGGTCGAACCGCCGACGGCGAAAGCGGTTGCCGACCCAGCAATAGGTGCGATATCAGAGTCAGTCGGACCGCTGGCCGTGGAAGCGATCCCGGCCGCAGCTTCGACAGAAATGCCTGCGTCCGTATCAAGGCCGGCTGGCACACCGATCTCGCCCGGCGATCAGACCGCAGCAGCATCGCCGCCGGACGCGGTCCAGGCTGTTCCGGCAGCAATGCCAGCCGGAACAGCTGTGGCTCCATCAGTTTCGGCCAGTGCGCCGGCAGGTGAAGCACCACCGCCAAGCGCGTCGACCGAAGTAGCCGCAGCAACCGCTGCCGCCCCACTGCCCACGACCGGCGCACCAACCGCGACGCCCACCGAGGCGGCTACCCCAACGGCAACTTCGCCGGACGCGATACCGACCAGCGAGCGGCTGACCGCACCCACGACGAAAGGTGAGCCATCATGATCTCGCTCCGCTGCTACCGCCGCCCCGCGACTCTCCGATCAGGCCGGCTGCGCCCGTGCGGTGGTGAACGCCCACGCGTCGGCGACAATGGTGGCCAGGTCGGTCCGGCTCGGCTCCCAACCCAGCTCCGCGCGCGCCAACTCGCTCGATGCCACCAACACCGCCGGGTCACCGGCCCGCCGGTCGGCGACGATCGCCGGGATCTCGTGGCCGGTGGTGGCTCGGCAGGTGTCGATCACCTGCTTCACCGAGAATCCGGCGCCGCTGCCCAGGTTGTAGATCCGGTGCTCGCGGGGCTGCGCGTGCCGCAATGCCAACAGGTGCGCGTCGGCCAGGTCCGTGACGTGGATGTAGTCCCGGACACAGCTGCCGTCGGGGGTGGGGTAGTCCTCGCCGTAGATCTGCACCGCTTCCCGCTGGCCGAGGGCGACCTGCAGGACGATCGGGATGAGATGTGTCTCGGTGGCGTGCCGCTCGCCGAACCGGCCGTACGCGCCGGCCACGTTGAAGTACCGCAGGCTCACCGCGGCCAGGCCGTGCGTGGTGGCGTAGGAGGTGATGGCGTAGTCGATGGCCAGCTTCGTGGCTCCGTAGGTGTTCGTCGGCCTGGTCTGTGCGGTTTCCTTGATCGGCACCTCGGTCGGTTCGCCGTAGGTGGCCGCGGTCGAGGAGAAGACCAGCCGTGGGGTGCCGTAATTGAGCATCGCGTCCAGCAGACGGACCGATGTCACCACGTTGCCGTGCCAGTATTTGGCCGGCTCCTTCATCGACTCCGACACCAGCGACTTCGCCGCGAAATGCAACACGCCGTCGAAACCCTCGGCCAGCAGCGAATCCGCCACTTCCGCGATGTCGCCCGGCACGAACCGGCAGCCCTCCGGGACCGCGTCGGCATGTCCGGTGGTCAGGTCGTCGACCACGACCACCTCGTGACCGGCCTCGATCAGTCGTGCCGCGCACACGCTTCCGGCGTATCCGGCACCGCCGGTTACCAGCAACCTCACCGCGTTCCTCGCCTTCGTCGACATCGTCTGCCGAGTCCAGTCTGCCTGGCCGACCAACCGAGGCGACACGGAGGCCACCGAGGGCCGGGATCAGGCGTCGCGGCCGGCACCGGGCGACGGCACCGTGGTGAACAGTCGGGGCGCCGTCCACGAGCGGCGCTCGAACTCCTCATTGACCGCCTGCTGCACCTCGGGCAGATCAGCCGAGGACACCAGGGCGATGGCCGAGCCACCGAAACCGGCACCGGTCATTCGGGCGCCCAGCGCGCCTGCCGCCAGCGCGGTGTCGACTGTGGCGTCCAGCTCGACAGCGGACACCCGGTAGTCGTCGCGCAGGCTCACGTGCGATGCGGTCAGCAATGGGCCGAGGTCGGTCAACCTGTTGTGGCGCAACAATTCCACGGTCTCCAGCACCCGCTTGTCCTCAGTCACGACGTGCCGGACCAGCGGGACGAGATCGGCTGGGAGGCTGGCGGCGACCGAGTCCAGTTCGGACAGCTTCACGTCGCGAAGTGCCGGCACACCCAGCAGTTCGGCGGCTCGCTCACAGCCGCGCCGCCGGCTGCCGTAGTCGTCGCCGTATTCGGAGTCGCCGAGCTTGTGGCTGACCCTGGTGTCGATCACCAGCACCGCCAGCCCATCGGCGGCGGCCTCGAACGCCACCTGTTCGGCATCACCGGAGCGTACGTCCAGGAACAACACCCGGGCGTCCTGGCAACACAGCGACGCGGTCTGGTCCAGCACGCCGCTGGGCACGCCCGCGAAGTCGTTCTCCGCCCGCTGTGCCCACCTGGCCAGTTCCGCCCGCTCCGCATGGTCGGGACCGACCTCACGGCCGGCGAGGCCGAGCAGTGCCAGCAGAGTGGCGCACTCCAGGGCCGCGGACGAGGACAGCCCAGCGCCCGCCGGCACATCCCCGGCGATGACCAGGTCCGCACCGTCCACATAGCCGTGGTCGCGCAACACCCACGCCACGCCGGCCGGGTAGGAGGCCCACCCGGTGACCACGTCCGGTGCCAGGTCCGCGATCGCGAGCGGGTCCGCGTGCTGCGGCCGGCCGTCGTCGCCGACGGTGGTCACCGCCAGGACACCGTCCGACCTGCGGCGCGCGGCCACGGCGGTGCGGTGGGGGAGCGCGAAGGGCAGCACGAAGCCGTCGTTGTAGTCGGTGTGCTCGCCGATCAGGTTCACCCGGCCGGGAGCGGACCAGACGCCGGTCGGCGGCCGGTCGTGCAGTTCCTGGAAAGCCCCTGCCGCGCGGTCGGCCGCCCTCACTGCGCGTGGACCAGGAGGGCGTGCGCCACGGACTGCTGGATCCGGGTGGCGTTGCCGGCGCCCTTCACCTCGATGCCCGAGCCCCGCTCGCCCATCGCGCACACCTCGACCGTGCCGCCGGGGACGAGGCCGACCAGCTTCAGCGAGGTCAGCGTCTCGGTGTCCAACTGCACGTGCTCGGCGATCCGGCGGACCTGGACCATGCCGCCGCCACGGCGGGCCACCTCGTCCACCCGCAGCAGGTCCGGCTCGACCGGTGGTGCCGGTTCGCCGGCGCCCAGCTTGTCCAGACCAGGGATCGGGTTGCCGTACGGGGACGTGGTCGGGTGGTCCAGCAGAGCCACGAGCTTGCGCTCGACGGCCTCGCTCATCACGTGTTCCCAGCGGCAGGCCTCGCTGTGCACCTGCTCCCATTCCAGGCCGATGACATCGACGAGCAGGCGCTCGGCCAGCCGGTGCTTACGCATGACCGCGATGGCCAGATCACGGCCCTGGTCGGTGAGTTCGAGGTGCCGGTCGTCGGCGACGATGACCAAGCCGTCCCGTTCCATCCGGCCGACCGTCTGGCTGACCGTGGGGCCGCTCTGTTCGAGGCGCTCGGCGATTCGCGCGCGCAACGGCACCACGCCTTCCTCCTTCAGTTCATAGATCGTCCGGAGGTACATCTCGGTGGTGTCGATGAGGTCGTTCACGCCATTCCCCTTCGTCGTTTGACAATGGTAGTCGCTCCCACGGACGCGGCGTGCGCCTCGCGCCCGACGGTCGCGGCCGGCAAGATGAGCCCGTGTCGTCACGTGTTCGATCACTGGTGTCCACGGCCGACGTCGCCGCTCGGCTCGACCCCGCGCCGGCCGGCCGCCGACCCGTGCTGCTGGACGTGCGCTGGCGCCTGGGTGGTCCGCCGGGGCGCGTGGACTACGAGCGCGGTCACCTGCCCGGTGCCGTGTTCGTCGACCTGGACGCCGATCTCGCGGCGCCGCCGGGCGCCGCTGGTCGGCATCCGCTGCCCGACGCGGCAGCACTGCGGGCAGTGCTGCGGGCCGCTGGGATCAACAGCGGTGACTCGGTCGTCGTCTACGACCACGGCGACGGCTCCATCGCCGCGCGGGCGTGGTGGCTGCTGCGGTGGGCCGGCCACGACGACGTGGCCGTGCTCGACGGCGGCTACGCCGCGTGGACGGCAGAGGGCCGGCCCGTCACCGCCGACGTGCCGGCACGTGAGCAGGGGGACATCGAGGTCCAGCCGGGACACATGCCGGTGCTGGACGCCGACCAGGCCGCTGAGCTGGCCGGTTCCGGCGTGCTGCTGGACGCCCGGGCGCCGGAGCGCTACCGGGGTGACGTCGAACCGGTCGATCCGAGGGCCGGACACGTGCCGGGAGCGCGCAACGCACCGTTCAGCGGGCACGTCGATCCGGACGGACACTGGCGGGGTCCGGCCGAGTTGGCCAACCGGTTCGCGGAACTGGGTGTCGAGCCGGGTACCGAGGTCGGCGCGTACTGCGGTTCCGGGGTGACGGCGGCGTCGGTGGTGCTGGCGGTGGAGGTGGCCGAAGTGACCGATACCACACAGCCCGCCGGGCTGTACGTGGGTTCGTGGTCGAACTGGTCGGCCGATCCGGACCGTCCGGTGGCCACCGGACCCGAGCCGGCCGGCGCATAGGGTCGGGCATATGAGCAAGCCGGCCGAAGTGGTGTGGGACGAGTCGATGCTCGGCTACGACATGGGCGACGACCATCCGCTCAACCCGGTCCGCCTCGACCTGACCATTCGGCTGGCCACCGCGCTCGGCGTGCTGGACGGGGTGACCCCACGCCGTCCGGAACCCGCGGCCGACGACCTGATCGAACGGGTGCACGACGCCGGCTACGTGGCCGCGGTCCGGGCCGCACCGGATGCCGGGTCGGACGTCGGCCACGGCCTTGGCACGCCGGACAATCCGGTCTTCCCGGGCATGCATGAGGCGTCCGCGCTGGTGGTCGGCGGGTCGGTGCTGGCCGCCGACCTGATCGCGACCGGTGAGGTCGACCGGGCGGTCAACATCGCGGGCGGACTGCACCACGCCATGCCGAACCACGCCTCGGGGTTCTGCGTCTACAACGACTGCGCCGTGGCGATCTCGTGGCTGCTCGACCACGGCGTGCGGCGGGTGGCCTATGTGGACGTCGACGTGCACCACGGCGACGGCGTGCAAGCCGCCTTCTACGACGACCCCAGGGTGCTGACCATCTCGGTGCACCAGCATCCGATGACGCTGTGGCCGGGCACCGGCTACCCGCGCGAACTGGGTACCGGTCGCGCCGAGGGCACCGCGGTCAACCTGCCGCTGCCGCCGGGCACCACCGACCGGCCGTGGCTGCGGGCATTCCACGCCGTCGTGCCGTCGCTGCTGCGCGCGTTCGAGCCGGAGGTGCTGGTCAGCCAGTGCGGCGTGGACACGCACCGGTCCGATCCGCTCGCCGATCTGTCGCTGTCGGTGGACGGCCACGCGGCCGCCTACCGGTCCCTGCGTGACCTGGCCGTCCGGTACGCCGGTGGGCGATGGCTCGCGTTGGGCGGCGGCGGGTACGACCTGGTCCGGGTGGTGCCCCGCTCGTGGACCCACCTGCTGGCCACCGTGCTCGACCGGGACGTGGCGCCGAACAGGCCGCTGCCGGCGGACTGGGTCGCGCTGGCCGCCGGGCTCGTGCCGCCGCACGTGATGCTGCCGAGCTCGATGACCGACGACGCCGCTACCGACTTCGAGCCGTGGGGCGGTGGCGTGGACGACCACATCGACATGGCGATCCAGGAGACCAGGCGTGCGGTGTTCCCACTGCACAGCCTCGATCCGGACGATCCGAGGGACTAGCCGACCGTGTCGCCGGACGAGTTCGACCCTTACGGCTACCCGAGGCATTGGGAGGCCGACGTCGTGCTCAGCGACGGCGGCACCGTCCACTTGCGACCGATCATCCCGGACGACGCGCCGAAGCTGCTCGCCCTGCACGGCCGGCTGTCCGAACGAACCCGCTACTTCCGTTATTTCGCACCGTATCCGCACATGTCCCAAAAGGACCTCACACGGTTCAGTGTGGTGGACCATCACGGCCGGGTCGCGTTCGGCGCGTTCCTGGGCGACGAACTGATCGCGGTCGGGCGCTACGAGCGGCTCGGTGACTCGGACTCGGCCGAGGTGGCGTTCGTGGTCGAGGACGGACACCAGGGGCGCGGGCTCGGCTCGATCCTGCTGGAGCACCTGGCCGCCGCGGCGCGGGAACGCGGCCTGGGCCGGTTCGTCGCCGAGGTGCTCGGCGAGAACGGCCAGATGATCCGGGTATTCCGGGACGCCGGCTACCGGGTCAGCCGGGCCATCGAGGAGGGCGTGCTGCACCTGGAGTTCGCCATCGACCAGACCGAGGCGTCGGTCGCGGTCGCCCGGTCGCGCGAGCAGGCCGCCGAGGCGCGCAGCGTGCACAACCTGCTGCATCCCCGGTCGGTCGCGGTGATCGGCGCGTCCAGCGAACCGAACAAGGTCGGCTACGCGGTGCTCACCAACCTGTTGTCCGCGGACTTCGCCGGCCCGGTCTATCCGGTCAACTCCGAGCACCGATCGGTGCGGGGTGTGCGGGCCTATCCATCGGTGCTGGACATCCCGGATCCGGTTGACCTCGCGGTTGTCGCGGTGCCGGCGGCCGGGATCGACAACGTGATGGACGCCTGCCTCGCCAAAGGCGTGACGACATTGGTGGTGCTGTCATCCGGATTCGCCGACGTCGGACCGGACGGCCTCGGTGCCGAGCGGCGACTGGTCACCGAGGCCCGCGCGCACGGGATGCGGGTGGTCGGGCCGAACGCGCTGGGTGTGGTGAACACCGATCCGGCCGTCCGGCTCAACGCCACTCTGGCGCCCCGGCTGCCCGGTCGCGGCCGTGCCGGATTCTTCTGCCAGTCCGGTGCGCTGGGCATCGCGATCCTGGCGGACGCGGCCGCGCGTGGACTCGGGCTGTCCACGTTCGTGTCGGCCGGCAATCGTGCCGACGTGTCCGGCAACGACCTGTTGCAATACTGGGAAACCGACCCGGCCACGAGTGTCGTCCTGCTCTACCTGGAGTCGTTCGGCAACCCACGCAAGTTCGCACGTCTGGCCCGCCGACTGGCCAGGCACAAGCCGATCGTGGTGGTGCGGTCCGGCCGGCACGCGGTCCGGCCGGGATTGGCCGCCACGTCGGTGCCGGTCGACGACGCCAGCGTGCAGGCGCTGTTCGAGCAGGCCGGCGTGATCCGGGTGGAGTCGCTGGACCAGTTGTTCGACACGGCGTTGCTGCTGGCCAACCAGCCATTGGCGGCGGGGGAACGGGTCGCGGTGGTCGGGAACTCGACTGCGATCGGGTTGCTGGCGGCGGACACCATCCTGGCCCAGAACCTGCGCCTCGCCGCCGATCCGGTGGACACCGGCGTGGACGCGTCACCGGAGGCGTTCGCGGCGGCCGTGCGTGCGGTGCTGCACCGCGAGGACGTGGACGCGCTGGTGATCGTGTTCGTGCCGCCGCTGGCGGTGCCCGGCGCGGCCTACGCGCGTGCGCTGCGGGCCGTGGTCGACGAGGACCCGGCCGGTGCCAAACCGATCGTGTCCACGTTCCTCGCGGTGGAGGGCGTGCCCGCCGAACTGGCCGTGCCCGGTCCGGACGGCACGCCCGGCTACGGCTCGGTGCCGTCCTATCCCAGTCCAGAGCGCGCGGTACTGGCGCTGACCAGGGCGATCCGGTACGCACGCTGGCGATCCACGTCCCGAGGCGTGCTCGTCCGACCGGATGGCATCGACACCGCCACTGCCCGCGAGCTGGTGGCGAGGTCCACTGTGGACTTCGGCCGGGCGCTCGCCGATGCCGATGCCATGCGGCTGCTCGGCTGCTACGGGATCGACGTGGTGCCGTTCCAGCAGGCGGACAACGAGGCCGACGCGGTGGCGGCGGCCGACGCGATCGGTTATCCGGTGGTGTTGAAGTCGGCGAGCGAGAAACTGCGACACCAAGCCGATTCGGTCGGCGTCCGGCTGGACTTGGCCGGCGCGGACGCCGTGCGGGCCGCCTACCGCGACCTGCGTGCGGTGTCCGGAGTGGACGGTGTCGCCGTGCAGCGGATGGCGGGGCACGGTGTGTCGTGCCTGATCGGCCTGCAGGACGACCCGTCGTTCGGATCGCTGGTGTACTTCGGGTTGTCCGGCATCGTGAGCGACCTGCTCGGCGACCGGGCGTACGCCGTGGTGCCGCTGACGGACGTGGACGCGGCGTGGCTGGTCCGCGCACCGGCCGCCGCGCCACTGTTGGCCGGCTACGCGGGCACGGAGTCGGTGGACCTCGCGGCGCTCGCCGACCTGGTGCTACGAGTCGCCGCGATGGCTGAGGACCTGCCCGAGGTGCGCGTGGTGACATTGGACCCGGTGCTCGCGCTGACCGGTGGCGCTGCGGTGACCGGAGCCCGGATCACACTCGGCCCGCCGCCGACCAAGCCGGATGCCGTGCCTCGGCAGTTGCGCACGATCTCCTGATCGTCGACTCGGTCGTGATCGTCACGTAACGCCGAGAGGCGCTGCTGGATCTACAGTTGGACGGTGACGGAACGCAAGGTCGCCACCACCGCGACCGTACATGCCTCGGCGGAGAGCATCTTTGCCTTGTTGACGGACCCATCGAAGCATCCGATGCTCGACGGGTCGGGCACCGTGCTGGCTACGCACGGGGCGATCCCCGAACGTCTGGAGTTGGGCTCCACGTTCGGCATGGACATGAAGATGGGCATGCCCTACCGGATCACCAACCGGGTGGTCGAGTACGAACCGGGCCGGCTGATCGCGTGGCGGCACTTTGTCGGCCACCGTTGGCGTTGGGAACTCAACCCGATCGACGCGGACACCACCGAGGTCACCGAGACGTTCGACTGGTCGACGGCCCCGATCGGCCCGCTGCTGGCGCTGATGGGCTTCCCACAACGCAACCTGAAAGGCATGGTCGCCACCTTGCAACGCCTGGAGACGATCCTGGCCGAGCAGCAGTAGAACGCCGATGATCACTCGACCGGGTGAGAATCGCCGAAGCCGGGAGCAAACCACCCGGTCCCATTCGTTGAGCGAAGAAAAGACAGCCCCTGCTCGCGACCGCCCCCAGCGCCCGCGACCCAACATGAATGGAGGCCACACAACTGAGCAGCAGAACGGCGACTGATCATGCGACCCGGCCAGGTTCGAGGCGGGGCATGCGATTGAGACGGGCGGTGATCGCTCGTGCGACCCCTGGCCCGGCTCTGGCCCGGGGGCCTGGTGTGGGATTTCGGTTGTGCGGATCGGGGGCGAGTTCTGGACTGGGTCGTGCAACCAGGACTGGGTCGGGATCCGTCTTGATGACATGAGACGCCTGGGAACCGTTGTTGGTGCTGGGGTTCTGATGGTGCTGGTGGCCGGGTGCGGGAGCCATCAGTCGAGTGGATCCGGTGCTGGTGGTGGGTCGACGAGTTCACCGACCACGGGGGCGACCGGGTCGGCCATTCCGGGTGTGCAGGTGCCGGCCGGTGCGGTGCCGGTGCCTGGTGATCAGGTGAATGCCAGTTCGCTGCCGTCGGCGTTTCCTCGGACGGTGTGGCTGACGAAGAACGGCACCGTGCTCGGGTTGTACGGTGAAGTGGGTGGCTGCTTCACGTCCGACGCGACGGTGACCCAGCAGACCGACACGCGGGTCGTTGTGCGGCTCGTGCAGCAGCAGCCGGGGACCGGTAGCCACATGTGTCCGCTGTACCTGCGGTACAAGCCGATGTCGGTGCCGCTGGCCGCGCCGCTGGGCACCAGGACCGTCGTGCTGCAGTTGGCGCTCGTGCGAGGGTGATGGGTGTGCAACCTAATTCGGGTTCAGGCCGTCCTCGGTGTATGAGGACCGGACAGCTTCTGGTGATCGCCTGTTTTGTCGTGTTGGCGGCCGCCGCCTGTAGTACGGCCGGGTCCGCGACCGCGGGGTCCGGCGGCGCCACGCTGGGGACCACCGCGCCGGCTGTGACGTCGACCGTCGTGCCGCCGACGCCGGTTCCGGCGCCGCCGGCCGGTGGCGGCCACACGACCACGACCGTGCCGGCGCCCGGCGGAGCACGCGTGCCGGTGCCGGCGGGACAGATCAACACCGGCGGCATGAACACGCCGCCGCTGGGGGTCGAGGTGACCGGCAACGACGTGGTGTTCAACGCCGAGCAGTCCGGCTGTCAGGTGATCACCGCGCAGGCCACCACCCAGACGGCGACGCAGGTGACGATCCAGGTCATCACCACGAACACGAGCAAGGGCAACCAGATGTGCCCGATGATCGTGCGGGTGGTGCCGGTCGTCGCGCACCTCAACGCGCCGCTGGGCGGCCGGACCATCGTGTTCCAGGCCGTCACGAAGCACAGCTGACCGTCACTTCACCTCCGTCAGGATGTCCGCGATCCGCTGTGTCGGGGCGATGCGCGGGCAGTGGTCGCCATCCACCTCGATCACGGTCGCGCCCAGGCGTACCGGGGCTGCCGTGCGCATCCAACGGTTCGTGGACGTCGTCTGGCAGTTGTGCCACGGCGATCTGGGCGTAGTCGTTGGCCAGCGGGTCTGGCTGGTCGACCGGGAAGTCGATGGCGAAGGCGCGGTGGCCGCGTTCGGTCCACACCGCGCCGACCCGGTCCTAGCATGCCGGTGACTGCTAGTTCGCTAGCGGTGGAAGGAGATTTGCAGTGTCGGCTGGCTGGTGCCGGCGAAGAAGTCGTTTCCCTTGTCGTCCACCACGACGAACGCGGGGAAGTCCTCGACCTCGATCCGCCACACCGCTTCCATGCCCAGTTCCGGATACTCCAGCACGTCCACCTTGCGGATGCAGTCCTGCGCCAGCCGGGCCGCCGGGCCGCCGATCGAGCCTAGGTAGAAGCCACCATTGGCCTGGCAGGCATCGGTGACCTGTTGCGACCGATTACCCTTGGCCAGCATCACCAGCGAGCCGCCTGCCTCCTGGAACTGGGCCACGTAGGAGTCCATCCGGCCGGCCGTGGTCGGCCCGAACGAACCGGACGCGTAGCCATCCGGCGTCTTGGCCGGGCCTGCGTAGTAGACGGGGTGGTCGCGCAGGTACGCCGGCATCGGCTCGCCGGCGTCCAGCCGCTCCTTGATCTTGGCGTGCGCGATGTCCCGTGCCACCACCAACGGACCCGTCAGCGACAGCCGGGTCTTCACCGGGAGCGCGGCCAGGGTGGCGCGGACCTCGGCCATCGGCCGGCTCAGGTCGATGCGCACGACCTCGTCGGACAGCAGTTCGCCGGTCACGTCCGGCAGGAACCGGGCCGGGTCACGCTCCAACTGCTCCAGGAACACGCCGTCCGGGGTGATCTTCGCCTTTGCCTGGCGGTCCGCGGAGCACGACACGGCGATGCCCACCGGGCAGGACGCGCCGTGCCGGGGCAGCCGGATCACCCGCACGTCGTGGCAGAAGTACTTGCCGCCGAACTGGGCGCCGATGCCGAATTTCCGGGTCATCTCCAGCACCTGCTGCTCCAGGTCCACGTCCCGAATGGCATGGCCCGACAGCGATCCCTCGCCGGGCAGGTTGTCCAGATAGCGAGCTGACGCCAGCTTCGCCACTTTCAGGTTGTATTCGGCGGACGTGCCGCCCACCACGATCGCCAGGTGGTAAGGCGGACAGGCCGACGTGCCGAGAGCTCGCAGCTTCTCGTCCAGGAACCTGGCCAGCCGCGTTGGATTCAGCAGCGCCTTGGTCTCCTGGTACAGAGACGTCTTGTTGGCGCTGCCGCCGCCCTTGGCCATGAACAGGAACTCGTAGTGCGGGTCGGTGCCGGGGGAGTGGTACAGCTCGACCTGGGCCGGCAGGTTCGTGCCGGTGTTGCGCTCCTCCCAGAAGGTCAGCGGCGCCAGCTGCGAATAGCGCAGGTTGAGCTGCTGGTAGGCGTCGAAGATGCCGGCGGAGATGGCCGCCTCGTCGTCGCCACCGGTGAGTACCGATTCGGTGCGCTTGCCGATCACGATCGCGGTGCCGGTGTCCTGGCACATCGGTAGCACGCCGCCGGCCGAGACGCACGCGTTGCGCAGCAGGTCCGTGGCCACGAACCGGTCGTTCGCGCTGGCCTCCGGGTCGTCGATGATCGCCCGGAGCTGGGCCAGGTGCGACGGGCGCAGCAGGTGCTGGATGTCCTGGATCGCCTCGCGGGCCAGGCTGGTGAGCGTGGCCGGTTCGATCGTGAGGAACTCGCGGCCCGCGGCCCGCTCGACGCCGACGCCGTCGGTGGTCACCAATCGGTAGTCGGTGTGGTTGTCACGGCCCAACGGCAGAAGTTCGGTGTGCCGGAACATCGGGGTCACGTTAATGGCACTCACGACTGTGTTGCTCCCTCTCGCGTACGGGGCGGCCACACAGTTCGATGGTGGCGTGCCTCGACCGTACCGCGACCGGGCCCGGACGTCGGAAGGCCGGGGCGGCCTCCGACCGTCCCGACCTCCCGGGGTGTGCGGTCATCTCCGGGTCGAACCGGGGAAACCGCGAAGCCCTTGGTATGGCTACAGATTGGCGTGACTGAGATCACAAGTCAATTCCAGCAATCGGGTGTTCTCAGCCGGTGGGCAACACGTTTTGGCAACGGTGGCCCCGGACGTGAATCCGCGCGCCGGGCCAATCCGGCCCGGCGCGCGGAACGTTGCTGTTGGCTTCGGTTCAGTCAGAGTTCGGTTCGTTTACTGGTTCGGTTCAGTCGCTGTCGCCGCCGAGTCAGCTCGCGTAGGCGCGCAGTCGTTCGGCGCGGTCGCCCTGACGCAGCTTCGACATGACCTCGCGCTCGATCTGGCGGACCCGTTCGCGAGACAGGCCGAACTGGCGGCCGATCTGGTCCAGGGTCCGTGGCTGTCCGTCGTCCAGGCCATAGCGCAGCCGGATCACCGACTGCTCCCGGTCGTCCAGGGTCGCCAGCACCCGGCGCAGGTCGTCCTGCAACAGGCCCGAGATGACCGCGCTCTCCGCGTCGGTCGCCTCGCCGTCCTCGATGAAGTCGCCCAGCGGGGCGTCCTCGTCGGTGCCGACGGGCATGTCCAGGCTTACCGGGTCGCGCGCGTGGTCGAGCAGGTCGGCCACCTTCTCCGCGGTCAGCCCGACCTCCTTGCCCATTTCCTCGTGCGTCGCCTCGCGGCCCAGGGTCTGGTGCAGGTCGCGCTTGATCCTGGCCAGCTTGTTGACCTGCTCCACCAGGTGCACGGGCAACCGGATCGTGCGGCTCTGGTCGGCCATCCCCCTGGTGATGGCCTGCCGGATCCACCACGTGGCGTACGTGGAGAACTTGTAGCCCTTGGCGTAGTCGAACTTCTCCACCGCGCGGATCAGACCCAGGTTCCCCTCCTGGATCAGGTCCAGCAGCGGCATGCCGCGCCCGGTGTAGCGCTTGGCCAGCGACACGACCAGCCGCAGGTTCGCCTCGAGCAGGTGGTTCTTCGCCACCTTGCCGTCGCGCACCAGGGCGTCGAGTTCGGCCCTGCGCTGCGGGGTCAGCCTCCGTGCCGTTTCCCGCATGTGCTGGGCGAATACGCCGGCTTCGATGCGCTTGGCGAGGTCGACTTCCTGTTCCGCGCTCAGCAGGGCTGTCTTACCGATACCATTGAGGTAGACACGCACCAGGTCGGCGGCCGGGCTCTGCGCGTCGAGATCGGCGGCTTCGGCAACGACCTCAGGTGCGTCACGGTCAATGGTCAACGAGACGGTCATGATGCTCCCTCCCCCTGTGGCGGACGGTGGTGCGGTGGCGGTTGGCGTTGGCGCGGCCTGGCACGGGCGCCTAACCACCGCGGCGCCCTGCCGCGTGCCTTGGGATGTAGCTACCCGCCGGGTTCCCCGCGGGGTGTTGCGCTATTCGGTTGGACACTCTGGGAAACGAGTACAGTGGCGATTTCGTTCCCGGCTCCCTACAGAGGATGACGTCATCGGCGTCACACTGGTTGCTCAACCAAAGCTGAGCTTTCACTGAGAAGCCCGCAGCCGCGTAGGTGTGCTCAGACGTCCACGAGCACGGTGAACGGTCCGTCGTTCACGCTCTCGACCGCCATCATGGCGCCGAAACGGCCGGTCGCGACCGTGGCGCCGCGGGCGCGCAGGTTGCCCACCACCGCGTCCACCAACGGCTGCGCCAGCTCCGGCCGGGCCGCGGCGGTCCACGTTGGACGGCGGCCTTTCCGGACGTCGCCATAGAGAGTGAATTGGCTCACTACGAGCAGCGGCGCGTTCGTCGTGGCGCACGATTGCTCGTCTCGCAGGATGCGCAGTTCGTGCACCTTGCGTGCCATCGTGTCGGCCTTGTCGGCGGTGTCGTCCACGTGCACGCCGAGCAGCACGAGCAACCCGGGTTCGTCGATCGCACCGACGACCTCGTCGTCGACCGTGACGCTCGCCCTGGTGACCCTCGCCACGACCGCTCGCATGGCCGCCATGCTCGCACGGCGATCCGATTGTTCCGGGTTGACCCGGCTCGTGCCAGGCTGTCACTCGTTCGGGTGGCGACCAGGGTGGGAGGCGACGCGATGGGTTTCTTCGATGACGTGCTGCCCAAGGTCGACCGGAGCGCGCCGCCGGAGCGGCAGACCGTCCAGCCGGCGCACCTCGGGCCGCCGCAGGGCTGGGTACTGCCGACCGTGCTGCCCGCGGTGCGGGTGCTCGGCCGCTCGGACAACGCGCGGATCGCGCTGGTCGGTGTGCGCTGCTGGCCCGATGGCGTGAGCCTGGACCTGCACCTGATGTGCCGGCAGTTGCCGGCCATGGACGGACCCGAATGGGCGTTCCGGTTCGGCGTGCGCACCAGCGACGGCCGACGCGCGGCTGCCCGCGAGTTCCCGCCGGGTCCCCGGCCGGCCGGGGACCCGGACTCATCGGAACTGGTGCTGCGGCCGATCTTCGGCGGCGGCGGGCGGTTCCACCGGCGTTGGGAGTTCTACCTGTGGCCGCTGCCGCCAAGGGGCCGGCTGACCATGGTCGCCGACTGGCCGGCCGAGGGCATTCCCGAGACTTTCACCGAACTGGACGCGGGGGAGATCCGGTCGGCTGCCGCGCGGGCGGTGGTGGTGTGGCGGGACCTGCCGCACGTCGAGCCGTCCCGCAACGGTCATGGGTGACAACGGTCTGGGTGACGCTGTCCTTCGGTGAACGGCGGTGGGACGATGAGTGAGGAGGTGGTGTCGTGAAGGGTTCCGAATGGGACGACACCCCGGTGCTGATCACCGAAGCCGCTCCGTCCGCCGACGACCAGCACGCCGCTCGCAAGCGCAGGTACATCATCACGATGCTGATGCGCATTCCGTGCCTGATCCTGGCCGCGTTCTTCATCAACTCCGCGTGGTGGCTGGCGGTCCTCTTCGTGGCGATCTCGATCCCGCTGCCGTGGATCGCGGTCCTGATGGCCAACGACCGCCCGGCCCGCCGAGCGGAGGACGTGCACCATTTCCGGCGTGTGCGGGTCGTTCGTGAGTTGGAGAGCCGGGAACACCCGGTCATCGACGGCTGACCGGCTGAGCGCCCAGCCGGGTGACCGCCCTGCTGCCGGCCGCGACGCCGGCGCGCAGCACGTCCGCCGGGTCGGCGCCGGCCAGCCAGTTGATCAGCGTGGCCGCGTCGAACGCGTCGCCCGCGCCGGTGGTGTCGATGCTGTCGACCGGCTCGGCCGGCACGCTGACCAGGCCGTTCCGGTCGATCCAGCAGGCGCCGTCCGGTCCTCGGGTGAGCGCGACCGCACCTACCGTGCCCAGCAGTGTCGCCGCGGCTGCCGGATCGGGTGAGCCGGTGAGCGCGGCCAGTTCCTCGGCGTTCGGCAGGAGCAGGTCGACGCCGTCGATCGCGGCCAGGAAGTCGGCCGGTTCGGTGAGCAGGGCGGCCGCCTGCGGGTCGACCGACGTGGTCAGTCCGGCGGCACGGGCCGCGGCCAGCATGGCGATCCCGGCCGGCCGGGACTCCGTGTCCAGCAGGACGTAACCGGAGAGGTGCAGGTGCGTGGCGTCGGCCAACGCCGCCGCTGGCAGGTCCGTCTCGTGCAGTCGGGCGCCGGCACCCCGGTCGGCCAGCATGGTTCGCTGGCCGTGCTCGTCCACCAGGACGACGACGCAGCACGTGCTGGTGTGCGGGTCGACGGTCAGCACACAGCGCACGCCGGCCTCGGTCAGTTCGGCGCGCACCTGCCGGCCGGCCGGATCGTCGCCGACCCGGCCGACGAGCACGGTCGCCGCCCCGAGGTGCGCGAGCCAGGCCGCGGTGTTCGCGCCGGCACCGCCCAGCGCCATGCGTACGCCGGCCCGCCGGTCGCCGCCCACCACGAGCGGGCCGTCATGTTTGGCCAGCACGTCGAAGCCGGCGTCGCCGACCACGATGATCATCTTGTGCTCAGGGCGACGGCTACATCGGCGGCAAGTGCCGTGTTCGCCACGACGAGTTCCTCGTTCGCATCCAGGCTCGCGCCCGCGCTCGCGGTGTGGAAGTGCTCCAGCAGCACAGGTGTCACGTCCTTGCCGCGCACGTCGCGCTCGGCCAGCAGGGCGAGCCCGCCGGCCAGCAGCCGGTCGTGCAGCGCCCGGTCCAGCTCGTGCTCGACGGGAATCGGGTTGGCGAGCACGACGCCGCCGATCTTGTGGTGAGCCGCGAACACTGCGGCGGCTTCAGCAGGGGTGTCGACCCGCCACGGCACATCGAAGTCAGATTCCCGCAGGTAGAATGCGGGGAACCGGTCGGTCCGGTAGCCGAGGACGGGGACCGAGTTGGTTTCCAGTAGTTCCAGCGTGGCGCCGATGTCCAGCACCGACTTCACCCCGGAACAGACCACGAGAATCGGCGTCGTCGCCAGCACACCCAGGTCGGCCGACACGTCCCAGGTGTCCCGCGCGCCCCGGTGCACGCCGCCGAGACCGCCGGTGGCGAACACGGCGATCCCGGCCGACGCGGCCAGCGTGGCCGTGCCGGCCACCGTGGTGGCGCCGCTGCGGCCCAGCGCGATTGCCGGGGCCAGGTCGCGCCGGGACAGCTTGACCAGCCCGGCATCCGGGTCGCAAACCCTCACCAGTTCGGCGGGGGACAGGCCGATCGTCGGGTGGCCGTCCAGGACGGCGACGGTCGCCGGCACCGCGCCGTGCTCCCGCACGGTCCGCTCCAGCCGGTCGGCCACCTTCTGGTTGCGTCCGGGCGGCAGGCCGTGGGCCAGCAGGGTGCTCTCCAGCGCCACCACGGGCCGCCCGGCGGCCAGCGCGACGCGGACTTCCTCGGCGATGCGTGTCGTCACGATGGCATCATGTATGGCGTGACTACGCAGACGTTGCCCGAGGTCGACACCCGCCCCGAGGGCACAGACACCACCGGCGACGACGCGCCGAAGATGTTCCACTACGTGCGTAAGGCCAAGATCGCGGAAAGCGCCGTGATGGGCTCGCGCGTGGTGGCCCTGTGCGGCGAGGTCTTCCCGGTTACCAAGTCCCCCAAGCCCGGCTCCCCGGTTTGCCCGGACTGCAAGAAGATCTACGACCGCATGCAGCGCGACGAGTGACCATGTGGCGGGGTCAGGGACGTCCGGGACGGGTTGGTCGAGTTGGTTCGCCGGGAATCTTGTGCTGCTACACCGGTTTGACGGCAGGACTGATGGCGTATCCGGCTCGGTATCGGTGACCGAACCGCTTGATCAGACGAGGGTAGAACGAGACGCGCAGAACCTGGGCGACCTTAAGTCCCCCAAGCTCGGCTCCCCGGTCTGCCCCGACCGCAAGAAGATCTACGACCGCATGCAGCGCGACGACTGATCGCTGACCGGAAAATGACTTGGTGACCAGGCGCGCGACAGCACCCGGCGCAGCGCAGCGGAGCCGGGTTCGTTCTATGAGGGCTGGTCAGGCGGCGGGTTCGAGGGTGACGCGGTAGCCCAGTGCGGTGAGTTGACTGACGTGGTTACGGACCTTGCGGCCGGTGTCGATGCGGTTGGCGTGGTAGTCACTGCCCAGATCGTGGAAGCGTGCGGTGGGGTCGGACAACAGCTGCCAGATGATGACCAGGATGGAGCGGGCGACCGCGACGAGGGCCTTGAGCTTGCCGCGGCGTTTGACAATCCGGCGGTAACGCTCGCCGAGGAAGGTGTCCCGTCTTGGCCGCTGCGGCGGCCGCCTCACCGAGGATGCCTTTGAGGTAGGGGTTGCCCTTGCCGGTCTTGCCGGCGCGGTGGCTGGCACCGGACTGGATGGTCCGTGGACACAGTTTGGCCCAGGACGCCAGATGGCCCGGGGTCAGGAACCGACTCATATCCAGGCCGATCTCGGCGATGATGACCTGCGCGCCCAGCGGGCCGATACCGGGGATCTCGTCAAGACGCTGCGCCGCTGGTAGTCCTGCACGGACACGCCGGGCGAGCAGGTCGGCGGTGCGGTGGGCGAGGTCGGGTCCGCCACCCCCGTCAGGGTGGGGCGGTTGCTGGTCAGTTCCGGCTTGTGCGGCCGGCATGCCCAGCAGGAGTTGGTCGATGCGGCTGGTGAGCCGGTCGATCTGGACGGACAGGGTGTCGATCTGATCGAGCAGCATCCGGGTGAGTTCGGCGTGGTGGTCATCAAACCGGCCGGTCAACGCTTCGATCAGAGCGGGTCGCTTGGCCTTCATCTTGCCGCGGGCCAACTCGGCCAGCCGCCGGGGATCGCGCTGTCCGGCGATGAGCGCTTCGAGCATGTCCCGCACCGAGAGGCTGTCCAGCTTGCTGGCCACCGACGACACCTTGATCAGGGCGTCCTCGAGGAGTTTCTCCAGCCGCTGCCAGTGTCGGGTGCGTTCCTGGGTCAGGTCGACCCGCAGCCGGGTGTAGTCCCGGAGTTGACGGATCGGCTCTGGCGGTACGAAGGAGGGCCGTACCAGGCCTTTCTCGGTCAGCTTGGCCAGCCAGACCGCGTCGAGTTTGTCGGTCTTGGGTCGTCCCGGCAGGTTCTTGACATCGCGGGCATTGACCAGCTGGACGTCCAGGCCGGCCGCTTCCAACAGGTAGAACCAGATGCGCCAGTAGTCCGACGTGGACTCTACGGTGACTTTCTGGATCCCCTGCCGTATCAGGTCCTCGCCGAGTTCGGTGACCGCGCCGGTCATGGCCGCTACGTCCCACACCTTGCTGACCCGGCGGCCGGGTGTGCTCTGGTGTGGTACCCGCACGCATACCTTGCCTGATGCCTTGGCGACATCGACCGCGCACACCCGCTCGATCATCAGTTCGTGATCGGCGTCGGGGATCTCTTCGGGCTTGCTCGTCACCACGCCTGTCCTCCATCCGGCCACACAGGTAGCTGGCGGGATGCCTGGGGGCCTCGGTCAGGGAACCGAAAATCTGACCGGCGTGCTCGAAGCAACAGTGCATGACCCTGCAAGGTCGGGCCCCGGCGTCAGACTAGCCCACGGGATCACACGTCCCCAGAGAAACGACGACGTCGGCAGGCAACCCACCCCCATTTTCACGCCTGCAAGGCGTCACCGGAAGGGACAAAAAGACTAGCCTGATACCGCTGTCAAGCCGTCCGGCCACATGTGCACAACACCTTCGGTTATCCACAGATTGCCGACAAACCCCCCATTTGGGTCTTGACAAGACTAGATTTGGAACTGGGACGCCCCCGGCACTGGAGTGGTGGGGGCTGCCTCCGGGGCGTCGATGGCACATGACTGCTGGTCAGTGGCGTGTTTCGATGGCTTAACTTCGGTCGTTCGTGTGTGGGCTGCGTCGCGATGTCCGGGTGATCTGGAGAGCCGTCACTGCAGATCGGCTCGTTCCGACGGCTTCGGGGTCGGGCTGTCGGGTGGGGGACTGGTGTCCTTGTCGGGGGTGCGGAGGCGTTCGGCGGCTCTGTCCATTTCCAGGCGGCGCCAGCGGCGGCGTTGGCGTGGGGTCATTCTGGCCGGCCATATCTCCTGGATCGCGCTGTTGAAATGGGCACCGATGACGATCGCGATGCCGATGAAGAACGTGAACAGCAGGAACGCGATCGGGGCCGCCAGCGCGCCGTACGTGTAGCCGGTGCGGCCGATCGCGATCAGGTAGATCCGGATGCCGATGCTGGCCAGCAGGAAGACCACCATCGCCAGCACGGCGCCCGGCACGCCGCGCAGCCATGGCAGCTTGCGCGGCAGCGCCACCTTGTAGAGCGTCGTCAGGGCCAGGACCAGCAGGACGCCGACCACCGGGTAGTAGAACGTGCCGATCAGGTCAGAGATGTTGTGCCGCCACGCCGGTGGGAACACCTTGGTCAGCAGTTCGGGGCCCAGCACGAGGACCGGCAGGCCGATGACCGCGAGCACCAGGGCGACCAGGTACAGCAACAGCGCGAAGAACCGCTGCCACACGTCGTGCCGCACGCCCTGCTGGCCGTAGGCCACGTTGATGGCGTCCACGAACGACGCCATCGCCGACGAGCCGGCCCACAGCGAGATCAGGAAGCCGATCGACGCCACCTCGCCCTGGGCCTTGGTCAGGACGTCGGCGACGGTCGGCTGGATGATCGTGTCCACGACGTTCGTGCTGAAGATGGTGCGGGAAAACGCGATGATCTTGGTCTGCACCGCGCTGACGATGTTCGGCCCGAACCACGTGCGCAACAGGCCAAGGCTGCCCAGCAGGCCCAGCAGCAGCGGCGGCAGCGACAGCGTCTGCCAGAACGCCGCCTCCGCCGCTTCCGAGAAGATGTTGCCGCGCCACGCCTTGGCCAGGGTCCGCTTGACCAGCCGCCACGCCCGCCGCCGGCGCGGTCGGCCGGCGCTGCGGCTGGGTGGCGGCTGTGCACTCATGATGCGGGTAAGCATGCTGCATCGCGGCCGGCTGGTCGCGTGGTCCCCGGATGCCGGGTGCGGAGTGTCGCCATGGATTCGGGACGCGGCCGGTAAACTGACCGGCACAGCGGCGCGACGTGCGGAAGGGGGGAGTTCGTGGCACAGCCCGACTCCCTCGACGTTGTCGAGCGGCCGCACGACAGCGCGACCCGGCCGCTGCGTGGCTGGCAGCGCAGGGCGTTGACCCGTTACCTGACGGTGAAACCGAAGGACTTCCTCGCCGTCGCGACGCCGCGCGCCGGCAAGACCACGTTCGGCCTGCGGGTGGCCGCCGAACTGCTGGCCGAGCGCGCCATCGAGCCGATCACGATCGTCACGCCCACCGAGCATCTCAAGTACCAGTGGGCCGTGGCCGCACGCGAGGTCGGCATCCCGATCGACGCCAACTTCCGCAACACACACGGCGCCACATCTCGGGACTACCAAGGTGTCGCGGTGACCTACGCGCAGGTCGCCGCTCATCCGGCGCTGCACCGGGTGCGCACCGAACACCGCAAGACCCTGGTGATCCTGGACGAGATCCACCACGGCGGGGACGCCAAGTCGTGGGGCGACGCGATCCGCGAGGCGTTCACCCCGGCGACCCGCAGGCTCGCGTTGACCGGCACGCCGTTTCGCAGCGACGACTCGCCGATCCCGTTCGTCAACTACGAACCCGACCCGGGCGGCTTCCAGCGCAGCAAGGCCGACCACTCCTACGGCTATGCGCAGGCACTCGCCGACGGCGTGGTCCGGCCGGTGATCTTCCTCGCCTACTCGGGTGAGGCCAGCTGGCGGACCAGCGCGGGCGAGGAGTACACCGCCCGACTGGGTGAACCCCTGACCCAGGAGCACACGGCACGGGCGTGGCGGACGGCGCTGGACCCGACGGGGGAGTGGATCCCGGCGGTGCTGCGCGCCGCCGACATGCGGCTGACCCAGCTGCGCTCGGCCGGCATGCCGGACGCCGGCGCGCTGGTGATCGCGTCGGACCACGAGTCGGCCAAGGCGTACGCGAAGCTGCTGGCCGAGGTGAGCGGGCAGGAACCCACCGTTGTGCTGTCCGACGACCCGAAGGCGTCCGGCCGGATCGCGGAGTTCGCCGCGACCACCGAGCGATGGCTGGTTGCCGTGCGCATGGTCAGTGAAGGTGTGGACGTGCCGCGGCTGGCGGTCGGCGTCTATGCGACCAGCGCGTCCACCCCGCTGTTCTTCGCGCAGGCGGTCGGGCGGTTCGTCCGGGCGCGGCGGGCCGGCGAGACGGCCAGCGTGTTCGTGCCCAGCGTGCCGGTGCTGCTGGAGCTGGCCAGCCAGATGGAGGCCGAGCGCGACCACGTGCTGGGCAAACCGCACCGGGAGAAGGACGGCTGGGACGACGAGCTGCTCGCGGACGCCAACCGGACCAAGGACGAGCTGGGCGAGGAGGAGTCCGCCTTCACGTCGTTGGGCGCGTCCGCCGAACTCGATCAGGTGATCTACGACGGGTTGTCGTTCGGCACCGCCGCACTGGCCGGCACCGCCGAGGAACAGGAGTACCTCGGCCTGCCCGGCCTGCTGGAACCCGACCAGGTACGGGCGCTGCTGCGCCAGCGGCAGGACCAGCAGCTATCCGCCCGGCGGGCCGATCCGGAGCCGGTCGCGCTGCCGGACGCCCGGCGCGGGCTCTCGGTGTCCGAGCGGCTGACCGAGCTGCGCAAGGAGCTGAACGCCCTGGTGGCCGTCTACCACCACCGCACGAGCAAGCCGCACGGC